>OHOA01000001.1_pt1 | contig 274910 bp, 240 predicted proteins | sample 1569681 | NCBI WGS metagenome assembly OHOA01 (sample SAMEA3879609, study PRJEB24766) | human gut metagenome | biome: human-associated habitat; feature: feces | place: USA | collected 1985/1987 | reverse complement strand
CCTATGGGGTCTTGGCTGATGTAGTTTCCTGTTTTTGGATCATAATACCTGCACCGATTACGTCGGCATAGAGTTCTTCAGATGGACGGAAAACCAGGCATCCTACTACACCTCGCCGGCTGTCCGTCCGGGCTATACTGCCAAAGACTTCCCGGTGGGCCCCTTCACGTGGGTTCAGCTGATAGACGCCGACGGGAACGACCTCACCACCGGCACCCCGGCCGAATAAGCGAAACCGGTTCGATCCTCAAATAAGTCCGGGCCGCCCATTGAGGGCGGCCCGGACTTTTATCGGATACAGAAAACCCGGTCCGTGTCAGTCGAAGAAATTCTCGTCCTCGGGGTTGTTCCGCCCCTCGGAGTCGACTTCGTCCTCGCAGTCGTAACGGGGCATCATCGCCGGACGCACGAACTGGTCCGTACGGCTGATACCGAAACGACCGTCGTCGTAGATCTTTTTCATATATTCGCCCACGATCGGCAGCGCCATCACGCTGCCCTCGCCGCCGCGGATGAAGTGCACCGACTGGTCCTCGCCGCCGACCCAGGCGCCGGTCACCAGCTTCGGGGTCACGCACATGAACCACGCGTCGCGGTTCTTGTTCGAAGTTCCGGTCTTGCCGCCGATCTCCATGTCGGTCAGCCCGAACTGCCACCGCAGACGGCCCGCCGTCCCCGAGTTGACCACGTCCTGAAGCATCGTGAGCATCGTGTAGGCCGTGCGTTCGCTGACGGCGTCCTGCGACTGGGGAATGAAACTGGCGATCAGGTTGCCCTGACGGTCCTCGATGCGCGTCACGAAGATCGGATCGGTGTGCACGCCCTGATTGGCAAAGGTCGAGAAGGCGCTCACCAACTCGTAAACGTTCGATTCCGAAGAGCCGAGAGCCAGCGCCGGAACGGGGTCTATGTAGCTGCGGATGCCCATGTTATGAATGAAATCGGCCACGGCAGCCGGCTGCTTGGCCTGCTTCATAATCCACGCCGAGTAGTTGTTGCGGCTGCGCGCAAGTCCCCACTTGAGGGGGTGCAGCACCCCGTCGTACTCGACATTGCCGGCCTCCTTGGGCGACCAGGCCGTACCGTTGGCCGTCTCGATGGTCGTCGGCAGGTTGGGAACCATCGTGCAGGGCGTCAGGCCCAGATGGTCGATGGCGAAGGTGTAGACGAAGGGCTTGATCGTCGAGCCGATCTGGCGTTTGCCCTGCTTGGCCATGTCGTACTTGAAGTAACGGAAGTTAGGCCCTCCGACATAGGCTTTTACAAAGCCCGTGGCAGGATCGAGCGACACCATCGCGGCACGCATGATACGCTTGTGGTGGAGGATCGAGTCGCGCGGCGTCATCAGCGTGTCGCGCTCGCCCTTATAGGTGAACACCCGCATGTTGCAGGGTTTGTCGAAAGCGGCGTTGATCTCCTTCTCGCCCGCCCCGGCGTGCTTCATCTCGCGGTAACGGTCCGAATAACGGACGGCATGGCGCATGATCCGGTCGCGCTCCTCCTTGTCGGCATCGACGAAAAGCGTCTTCGTCGCCCGGAACTGCGCGTCCATCTTGGGCTGAATCTCCTTCTCCATCTGCCGCTGCACGGCCTGCTCGGCATAGGTCTGCATCACGGAGTTGATCGTGGTATAGATTTTCAACCCGTCGCGGTAGATATTGTAGGGCGTGCCGTCGGCCTTGCGGTTCTTGTGACACCAGCCATAGAGCGGATTCTCGTTGTACTCCTCCACCGCCTGGTCATAGTCCCACTCGTTGTAGAACTGGCTGCGCTTGGGAGGCCGGGCGTTCATCACCAGCCGCAGCATCTCGCGGAAATAGGTCGCCGCACCCTCGTTGTGCGACACGGGCTTGTAGTTGGTCACGATCGGCAGCGCCGCCAGCGAATCGCGCTGCCTGCGGGTCAGCGCCCCGGCCTCCTCCATGCGTGAAAGCACGAGGTTGCGGCGCACGAGGGCGTTCTTGGGATTCAGGATGGGCGAATAGCGCGTCGGGGCGTTCACCACCCCCACCAGCACGGCCGCCTCCTGCACGTTGAGTTCGTCCGGCTCCTTGTTGAAGAAGGTGTGGGCCGCCGACTTGATGCCGAAGGCGTTCGAGCCGAACTCCACCGTATTGAGGTACATGGCGGCGATCTCCTCCTTGGTGTAGTTGTATTCGAGTTTGAGGGCCGTGATCCACTCCTTGAACTTCGAGGTCACGAGTTTGGCCTTGCGGACGACGGCGCCGCGGTTGCGGACCGTATCGCGCGGAAAGAGGTTCTTGGCCAGCTGCTGCGTGATGGTCGAGCCGCCGCCCTGCGAGGTGTTTTGCAACAGCAGGGTCTTCACGGCCACACGCGCCAGCGAAGGAATGTCGATGCCCGAGTGGGTGCGGAAACGGACGTCCTCGGTCGCAATGAGCGCCGCGACGATGGGCGGAACCTCATGCCCGGCCAGCCGGATGTGAAGCGTCGAATCCGACGGATAGAGGTCGGCGTACTGCACATAGGAGCGGTTCTGCACGAAGAAGGTTCCGATCACCTTGCCGTCCTCGGAGTAGATCTCCGTGGCGAGGTTGCTGCGGGGATTCTCCAGCTCCTCGAACGAGGGCATGCGGCCGAACACGCCGAAGACCGTGAGCACCAGCATCAACGCCACGAGCGCAAAGGGTGCGAAAGCCGCGTACCAGATCCATTTTATCGTTTTCGGGCTGACACCCGTCTTTTTTTTCTGTCCCATACGACGATATTTGCGACAAAGATACGAAATATATTACAAATCCCTCAAAACGGCAGTCCCACCGACGCTGCGACGTACACCCCGCCGCTCGACGGATGGTAGCACGACAGCTTGAAGGTCGAAGTGGCCGACGCCGGCTGCCGGAAGGCGTTGAAGTCGAAAACGATGTCTCCGCCCACCGACCAGATCCGCCGCCACGTCATTCCTCCGCGGCCCACGTCGCGGAACTGCGCGTAGTCGCCTCCGGCGTTGAGCCGGATGCGCTTGATGTAGATCACCGAGCCGATGCCGCCCTCGGGATACCACACCGGCAGCTGGTAGTTGGCCTGAAAAGCCGCGTAGTTGTTCGACACGATGTCCGCGGAGGTGAACCCGCGCGGAACCAGCCGCGTGGATTTGTAGCTCAACGGAGCATATCCCGACGGAAACTTGTAGCCGCCGATCGAGGTCTGGTAGGTCGCGGCCACCAGCACCGAGTTGTGGGGCGCGAATCCCGGCAGATAAGCCTGCCCGTAGAACGAAATCAGGTCGCTGAAATGGGCGTTCTCGGGGTTGAACGTGTAGTTCGCGCTGAGGGTGTAGCCCCAGCGGGGCGCGATGTCGCGGTGCGCCATGCGCACCTGGTCGGAGAATCCGGCTCCGAACGAAACCTTGTGCAGCCCCTCGCGGAAACCGACCCGCTGAATGTTGGAGATGCTGCCGTTCTCCCATTCGATCTTGCCCAGATCGGCAACCATGCCGTTGGAGTAGTTCCAGCCCGCCGAGAGGGAGAGCTGGCGCGTGTGATAACCCCGCTGGAAATAGAGCGGCAGCGTGGCCGACAGCCCCACGGAGTAATATTTGTCGGGAGCAGGACGGCTTTGGTAGACCGGATTGCCCTGCCCGTCGCGGCCGGCCAGCGAGTAGAAGAGCTGGTTGCCGCCGTAGGAGGCGTCCAGGTCGAAACGCACGCCCAGTCCGAAATAGCGCACGCCCAGATTAACGAGCGAGCCTTCGTGCCGGTTCCAGCCGTAGGAGGCGTAGGCCTCGGCGCTCGAAAGCAGGTTCTGCGAGATCAGCGTAAGGCCCACATTGAGGTCGATCACGTGTTCGTCGACCGCCGCAAAGGGGTTGAACGCCACAGGCATCCAGCTGTGGGCGTTCACCAGATTGGGCACCTTGCGATACCGCTTCGCGCGGAACTCGCCGGACTGTCCGACCGAATCGGCGCGCGTATAGCGCACCGTGTCGAGGTTCACCACGTCCCAGCGTTTGCGGGGCGGGTTCACCAGGTTGACGGGCAGCCGCGAAGGCGTGACGGGAATCAGCAGGCTGTCATCGGCGGCGACCCGCTGCTCCGCGACGCGGTAGCCGAGGCGGTCGTAGGTCGTCAGCAGCACCCCTCCGTCCGCCGGGGCGGGCGCGAAGGAGCCGTAGGCCGAGGTGGTGATGCGGTATTCGCGGCGGGCCATCAGGTCGTAACAGTGGGCCTCGTCGCGGCCCGAGGCGATCGAGCCGTAATAGAGCTTGCCGCCCCCAGCCCGCAGGTTCGAAAGGGTGATGTAAGCCCCCTCGGTAATCGGGTGCAGGCCGTCGGAGTCGATGCGGCCGATCCACATGCCGCTGTCGTCCGTGACGAGGACGTACCACGCCACCGTACGATCGTCCCACGCCAATCCGTGAATCTCCGACCGGACGGGCGTTTCGAACCGCCGTTCGGGACCCTCGCCGTGCCGCACCACGACCGTATAACGGCCGTCGGGATTGTACTCGACCCATCCGAACTCCTCGCCCGAAGCCGTGGGATAGAGCGTATTTCGCTGCCGTTCCGCCGTGCGGGGCACACCGTCGGCGAGGTCCATGTAACACAGTTGCGAGTTGACGCGCTGTTCGAAAAGCGTGGAACGGCGGTACTCGGTCCACCAGACGCGGCCGTCGGCCATCGACGGACGGGTCGAGACCAGCCCCGTATGGCAGACCGTCCGTTCCCCGCCCGTACGGCGGTCGATCACGACGAAACGCGAAACGCGGTCGAGGTCGGTTTTCAGCGCCACGACGGCCGTGTCGCCCAGCGGCAGGGGCCACTGGTAGGTCGTGTGGTTCTTTTCGGGCAGCGCGGTGAGCGGCACGGCGCTGTCCCCGGTTTCCGGCAGCGAATCCCAGTAGCGTTCCAGTTCGTCGAAGGTTTCGCGGAAGAGCTTTATGACGTTGGTCTTGTAGAATTTGCCCAGCGCCACGCGCGTGGTGGCCAGCACGTAGGGGTTGCGCGACCCGTACCACGCGACCTTGTCCCAGATGTTCTCGCCGTAGCGTTCCCAGGCGTAGGAGCATATCTGATAGCCCAGCTCGTAGTGGTCGGGAATGTAGTCGCGGTAGGAGCCGCAGAACCAGCGGTCGATGTTGCGGCGGTCGCGGCCGACGCTGCCCATGGCGCGGTAGGCCATCGAAAACGAAGGCTGGAGACCGCGGCCGAACGACGAGTGCATCGTTTCGGACATCACGGCGTCGCCCTCCATGGCCCAGATCGGCATGCACAGCAGACCGATGGTCGACCCCTGCTGTCCGAGCACGTAACTCAAGGCGCGGATGACGCCCCGGTCGAGGTTGTTGTACTGCACGGCGTGGCGGTACTCGTGGGCCACGAGCTGCTTGTACCACGGCATCGAATAGCTGTCGACGGCGGGCGAGGTGAGGAATTCCACGCGCTTGGGAAGGTACATCACCAGTCCGTTCGACTGGAAATTCTCGGGATGCATGACGAAGGGAATGCGCATCGGGCCGTGGCGGAACCCGTAACCGATGTCGGGCCGGACCGAGCGGATGTAGAACAGCGTACGCCGGGCAATGCCGGCGACCGTATCGGGATAGATCATCCGCACGTCGGGCGTACGGATCGCCGACCACTTCTGCGGAGGGTCCGAACCCCAGGTGTAATACTGGGCCGCGGCGCGTTCGGCGCCGCACAGCGCGCACAGCAACGCCAAGAGGAGAAGCTGCCGGCGCACGTTACGAACCGGCTTTTTTGCAGCGGTAGCCGCTGCGGATGAGCAGTTCGGCCACACGGTCGCGGTGGTCGCCCTGGATGATGATTTCGCCCGCCTTCGCCGAACCGCCGACGCCGCACCTGGATTTCAGCATGCGCGCCAGCTCCTGAAGGTCGGCATCTCGGCCCACGAAACCTTTGACGAGGGTCACGACCTTGCCCGCCCGCTGTTTGCGGTCGAGCCACACGCGCAGGTCCTGCTGCCCCGCAGGCAGCGTCTCGGCTTCGGGTTCGTCGTCCGTTTCGTAGTTGAAACCCGGGTCGGTCGAATAGACCATCCCGAGCCGTGATTTCCAGTCGTTGTCGGCCATAGTTGTTCGAATGGTTGAAATTAAACGCCGAAAGCGGCGTCATTTATTGCGCAAAATTAGCAAAATATTTATCTTTGTTAATGCATGGCAAAGAAGTTCCGCGAAAAACTGCGCAAGTTCAACCCCTTCACGCGTCCGATGACGCTCGACGAACTGCCCAAACCGCTGCCGGCCAACCCCGACCAGCGGCTGGTGAAGGTCTATGTCGAAGGCTACGAAGACGTGGCCTTCTGGCGCGGCATCTTCGACCATTTCCAGAATCCCTACCTGCGTTTCGAAATCTCGGTCCCCGACCGCGGCGACCTGCCCAAGGGCAAGAAGGTCCTCATGGGCATGATCCCCCGTTCGTCGGAGGAACTGCTCCTCTGCGTCGACTCCGACTTCGACTACCTCTTCGCCGGGCGAACGCCCCAGTCGAAGGAGGTCGCCGAGGCCAAATTCATGTTCCACACCTACGCCTACGCCACCGAGAACTACCTCTGCTACGCCCCCTCGCTGCACAACGTCTGCGTCAAGGCCACCAAGAACGACACGCGCATCTTCGACTTCGTGAAGTTCATGCACGAATATTCGTGCACGATCTACCCGCTGTTCCTCTGGTACGCCTACTCGGCGCAGCTGGCCACGGAAAACGTCTTTCCGCTGATCGACTTCAAGCAGTCGGTGCGCATCGGCTACCTCGACATCGAGGACAACGGCTCGAAGACGATCGAGTGGCTGCGGCGCAACGTCTCGAAGCGCGAGAACCTGCTCCGCCAGCGCAACCCGCGGATGATCGAACCCATGAAGGAGTTCGAGGTGCAGCTCCGCGGGCGCGGCCTGACGCCCGAAAACGCCTACCTGTTCATGCACGGCCACACGCTGATGGACAACGTGGTGCTGATCATGCTCAACACCGTGTGCGAGAAGCTGCGGGCCATGTCGATCGCCAAGATCACCGCCTCGAAGAAGCAGGGCGTGGCGCTCAAGAACGAGATGTCGAACTACACCAACTCGCTGCGCTCGATCCGCGACGTGCTGCTCGACAACGAAAACTACACCAAAAGCCCGCTTTACAAACGGTTGGAACGCGACATCGAGCGGTATATCGCCCGCACGATCTGGAACATGAAGCGCAACGGCGAAATCCGCGACACGTCGATGATCGGCATTATCCACAAACTCCGCACCGGACAGCAATAACGGAAAAAAGAGGGGCGGGAACGCGGACACGCTCGAAACGCATCCGGCGACTCCCGCCCATGAATCCGGCCCTTGGGACCGGTTATTCCCGTTTGCGGACCACGCGCACGGTGGACTGCGTGGCCTGCCGCACGAAGACCTGCGGACCGCGGGCGTAACGCCGCCACAGCTCGTCGGTATAGCCGCGCACCGTGAGCAGCTCCATGTTCTCGGCTTTCATCACGTCGAAACCCGCCTCGCGCAGCGCCTCGATGGCCTCGTCGATATGCCACGAGTTGTCGACGCACAGGCTCAGGTTCACGGCCGAATTGTGGATCAGGTTGGCCTTGATGCGGAAACGCTCCAGCAGCGAGAAGATCGTGGCGAACTTCTCTTCCAACACGAAGGAGAAATCCCGCGACCGGATGGTCAGCAGCACCTGGTCCTTCTTGAGGATCAGGATCGGAACGTCGACCGGGGCCGACATGCCTCGGATCACCGTGCCGGGTTTGCGCTTGTCGCCGAAGGGCCGCACGTAAAGCGGAATATTCTTGTTCTGGAGCGGCTTGATCGTCTTCGGATGGATGATCTGCGCGCCGCTGTAAGCCAGTTCGATGGTGTCGAGGTAGTTCAGCTCGGCGATCTGCACGGCATCGGGAAACGCTTTCGGGTCGGCGTTCATCACGCCGTCCACATCCTTCCACACCGACATCGACTCGGCGTCGAGAATGTTGGCCACCACGGCCGCCGAGTAATCCGAGCCTTCGCGCCCCAGGGTCGTGGTCGTGCCGTCGGGCGCGCCGCCGATGAAGCCCTGTCCGATGAAGATGTTCTCGACGCATTTGCCCAGCGCGTTTTTCAGCAGCGAAGCCGAAGCCTCGATGTTCACCCCGGCGTCCTTGTGGCGCTGCTCGGTGAGAAAACAGCGGCGCATGTCGATCCAGCGGTTCGACACCCCGGCGTAGTTCAGGTACTCGGAGATAATCGTCGTCGAGACCAGCTCGCCGTAGGCCACGATCGTGTCGTACCACAGTTCGGCGTCGCCGGGTTTGTAGACGGTCTCCGTCGCGACCTTTTCCAGTTCGCCGAACAGCGCGTCGACCGCCGGCAGCCGCTTCGGCTCGTGCCACAGCTCGTCGATGATCTCCGCATGGTACTTCCGCAGCGACTCGACATGCTCCAGCGAGAGCTGTTTATCGCCTTTCTGAAGCCCCTCGAACACCTTTTCCAGGGCATTGGTCGTTTTGCCCATCGCCGAAACGATGATGAACAGGTTCTGCTCGTCGTCGATGATCTTGCGCAGATTCCTCACTCCGTCGGCATTCCGCACCGACGCACCTCCGAATTTATAGACTTTCATGTTATTTCGCTTATTAACCTAACGTACCTTCCTTTACCTTTTGCACAGTTGACCGCTGTACTCTCGCGGCCGATGGCCGCGTTTACAAATCTACCCCACCCCAAACCCCTCCCGCGGGAGGGGCTTGTCGCGACGCAACCGGGATTTCAACCGGGATTTCGACCGGGATTTCGACCGGATTTACAACCGGATATCCCGAAATGAAAAACCAATTTTTAATTCTCAATTTCCCGATACGGAACGCCGATGTTCTGGAACAGGAACGCGTACATGTCGGCCGCCTCGTCGATACGCTTCGAAGTGGGTTTGCCGGCGCCGTGGCCCGCTTTCGACTCGATGCGGATCAGAATCGGGGCGTCGCCCGCCTGGGCATGCTGCATCGCGGCGGCGAACTTGAACGAGTGGGCCGGAACGACGCGGTCGTCGTGGTCCGCGGTAGTCACCAGCGTCGCGGGGTATTTCACGCCCTCCTTTATATTGTGCAGCGGAGAGTACTTGTAAATATAGGAAAACTGCTCCTCGTTCTCCGACGAACCGTACTCCACGGCCCAGCCCCAGCCGATGGTGAACTTGTGGTAGCGGAGCATGTCCATCACGCCCACGGCCGGAAGGCACACGGCATAGAGGTCCGGACGCTGCACCTCGCAGGCGCCGACCAGCAGGCCGCCGTTCGAGCCGCCGTGGATGGCCAGCTTGTCCGTCGACGTGTATTTTCCGGCGATCAGGTACTCGGCGGCGGCGATGAAGTCGTCGAAGACGTTCTGCTTGTTTTCGAGCATGCCGGCCTTGTGCCACTCCTCGCCGTACTCCGAGCCGCCGCGCAGGTTGGCGACGCAGTAGATGCCGCCCTGCTCGACGAACATCAGCGCCGAGGGGTTGAAGCCGGGCGTGAGGTTGATCTGAAAACCGCCGTAAGCGTAAAGCAGGCAGGGATTCTTGCCGTCGCGCTTCATGTCCTTGCGGCGGGTGATGAACATCGGGACCTTCGTGCCGTCCTTCGAGGTGTAGAACACCTGCTCGGTCGTGAACAGTTCGGGATCGAAATTCACCTCCGGAGCCTTGTAGAGCGTCGATTCGCCCGAAGCGATGTCGTATTTGTAGATCGTGGCCGGAGCCGTGTAGTTGGCCAGCGTATAGTAAAGTTCCGAGTCCTCCTCCCGGCCGTCGAATCCGCCGACCGAGCCGATGGCCGGAAGCGCCACTTCGCGCACCTGCTTGCCGGCGTAGTCGTACTGGTAAATCCGGCTCTGCGCATCCTGCAGGTAGTAGGCGAACAGGCTGCCGCCCGCCGTGCCCACGCCTTCGAGCAGGTTCCTTTCACTCTCGGGAATCACCGTTTCGATCATCCCGGGACGGTTCAGATCGACCTTCATCAGCGCGTAGTTCGACGCATCCCTGTTGGTCACGTAATAAAGCCGGTCGTCCTTGCAGTCGACGGGCGAATAATCGGCATCGAAGCCCGGCAGCAGGACGCGGAATTTCGGGTCCGACACCCTTTTATAGAGGACCTCCGTTCCCGACGTGCCCTCCGAAGCTATGACGAAGAGCCATTTGCCGTCCTCCGAAGGCCATGCCGAGAAGTAACGCAGCGGATGTTCCCGGTCCTCGTAAATGAGCCTGTCGGCCGACTGGGGCGTACCCAGCGCATGGTAATAAACCTTCTGGAACTCGTTCTTGGAAGAGTAGGCGTTTTGCTTCGGGGCATCGTAGGCGCTGTAATAGAATCCCTTGGAATCGGGCGCCCACCGTGCGCCCGAGAATTTCACCCACTCGATCTTGTCGGCAGCGAGCGACTTGTCGGCGGTGTCCATCACGCGGATCTCCACCCAGTCCGAACCCGACGCGGCGGCCGAATAGGCAAACCAGCGGCCGTCCTTCGAGAAGGACATGTCGGTCAGGGCCACCGTCCCGTCGTCGGAGAGCTTATTGGGGTCGAGGAACACCTCGCCGGCCTCGCCCGGCTCCTTCGTGCGGTAGATCACCGACTGGTTCTGCAAACCGTCGTTATAAGTGTAGTACCACCAGTCGCCGTGCTTGCGCGGGGCGCTCTCCTTGGCGTAGTTCCACACTTCGGTCAGCCGCTCGCGGATGGCCCCGCGGAACGGAATTTGCGAGAGGTAGTCCTGCGTCACGGCGTTCTCGGCGGCGACCCACGCGGCCGTGGCCTCCGAGTTGTCGTCCTCGAGCCAGCGGTAGGGATCGGGAACCTCCGTGCCGAAATAGTTGTCCACCACGTCGCCGCGCACGGTCTCGGGGTAAGGCTGATGTTTTATCTGTTTCATATTGCCGCAGCTTGCCGCCGCCGCTGCACCGAGCAGAAGGGCGGCTTTGATGGATAAATGCTTCATAATTGAACCGTTTGGGTAATGATCGGGACAAAGTTATGAAAAATTCAATATTTTCAGTAATTTTGCCTATTGAAAACAACAGACTATGCACAACGAACTCAAAACGATAATCGAGCAGGCGTGGGAAAACCGCGCGCTGCTTCAGGACCCCGCCGTGCAGCAGGCCGTACGGCAGGTCGTCGAACTGGTGGACAAGGGCGAACTCCGCACGGCGGAACCCGTCGACCCGGCCAAAAGCGAATGGAAGGTCAACGAGTGGGTCAAGAAGGCCGTGATCCTCTACTTCCCGATCCAGCCCATGCGCAAGATGGAGGCCGGCGAACTGGAGTGGTACGACAAGATGGAACTCAAGCACGGCTACGGGGAGCTGGGCGTGCGGGTCGTGCCCCAGGCCGTGGCGCGCTACGGCGCCTACATCGCCCCGGGAGCCATTCTGATGCCTTCGTACGTGAACATCGGCGCCTACGTCGACACCGGCACGATGGTCGACACGTGGGCCACGGTGGGCTCCTGCGCCCAGATCGGCAAACACGTCCACCTCTCGGGCGGCGTGGGCATCGGCGGCGTGCTCGAACCCGTGCAGGCCGCGCCCGTGATCATCGAGGACAGCTGCTTCATCGGCTCGCGCTGCATCGTGGTCGAGGGTGCGCACGTCTGCCGCGAAGCGGTGCTCGGCTCGAACACCGTGATCACCGGCTCGACGCACATCATCGACGTCACGGGGCCTGAACCCGTCACCTACAAGGGCTACGTGCCGCCCCGCTCGGTGGTCGTCCCGGGCAGCTACCGCAAGCAGTTCCCGGCGGGAGAATACAGCGTCACGTGCGCGCTGATCATCGGCCGGCGCAAGGAATCCACCGACAAGAAAACCTCGCTGAACGACGCCCTGCGCGACTTCGGCGTATCGGTATAGACATGATTCACCGCATCGAAGAGACCACCTCGACCAACGACGACGCCCGCGACGCGAAATACCGCCACGGCGACATCGTCTGGGCCGAACGCCAGACCGCCGGCCGCGGCCAGCGGGGCCATAAATGGTCGAGCGCCGAGGGTCTGAACCTCACCTTCTCGCTGGTGCTCGAACCCCGGTTCCTGCCCGCCGGCGAACAGTTCCTGCTCAACGAGGCCGTGGCCCTCGCTCTCACCGACACCTTCGCGCAGTTCGGCATCGCGGCGCGCATCAAGTGGACCAACGACATCTATGCCGGGGACAAAAAGCTGGTCGGCATCCTGATCGAACACAGCTACTCCGGGCAGACGCTCGCCCGCACGATCGTCGGAATCGGCATCAACGTCAACCAGACGGAGTTCGACCCCGCGCTTCCGAACCCCGTGTCGATGGCCATGGTCGCGGGACGCACGTTCGACCGCGGCGAGGTGCTCGAAGCCTTCCGCCGCCACATCGGCATCCGCTACGCCCAGCTCGAGCTGGACGAACGGGAAACCCTCCAGCGCGACTACCGCGAACGGATGTACCGACTGGGCGAACGGCATACGTTCCGCTACCCCGACGGCACGCCGACCGAGGCCTCGATCGAGGGCGTGCGCCCCACGGGCGAATTGCTGCTGCGGCACGCCGACGGCACGCTCCGGGAATATCTGTTCAAGGAGATCGAATTCGTGATTGCCGGGAAATAGCCCGTCAGGGGTCCGGCAGCAGGTAGACGACGTGCACGAAAGGCCGCGTCCCGCCCGCTTTCAATTCAACGGAGACTTCGGTCAGCAACCGAACATACCGGCGGCGCATATCCGATCCCAGAAGAGGGTCCTCCTTTCCCCCGACGAGACTCCGGGCCACAGGCAGCCGGTAGGCGGAATCGCCTGCGGCATACGATTCCCAGGGATACCTCTGATTTTCAATCACGACTCCCTGCAACTCCGCAAAATCCGGATCGTCCGGAAAATCGTTGTCGGCCGCGCCCATCCGTCCGCCCGTCATTCTGCGCGTCCGGGAAACGACGCGCGCCACGTTCCTGCCGTAAAACCGGCAGACAGGGTCCCCGAGCGCCGTATTCGCGACTCCGGCAACGGAGATGAACGTTATCAGCGTATCGCCGGCGACAAACACGACCCGGGGATCGCGGCAGGAGGAGGCTCCCTCGCCCCGGGGTATCGCCGCGTCAAGCCCATCCATTCCGAAGCATACGCCGCCGCCCAGCCGGCACGGCAGCGTGTCCGGCCGGAAGCGCTCCGGCATCTCTCCGTACGGAGTCTGCGCCGCAACAACCTTCCAGATGCACAATGCAACCAGCAGAGCAACCCGTTTTTTCATCGCAAACACACCTTTGGACAACACAAGATAACGGATATTCTCCGCCGCACCAAATCCGGGGCGCAAAATCAGACGAAAAGTACAGAAATAATAACCGAAACCTCTTGCTGTTACAGAAATAACAGTTATATTTGCATCGTAAAACAGCCTAATTCAAATCAAATTTTAAGGATATTATGAACGTACCTGCAAATCTGAAATACTCCAGCGACCACGAGTGGTGCCGCATCGAGGGTGACACGGCCGTTATCGGCATCACCGACTTTGCCCAGAGCCAGTTGGGCGACATCGTTTTCGTCGATGTTCCGACCGTGGGCGAGACGCTCGCCGCAGGCGAGGTTTTCGGCTCGATCGAGGCCGTGAAGACCGTGAGCGACGCGTTCCTTCCGGTGGGCGGCGAGATCGTGGAATTCAACGAGGCCGTGGACGCCGATCCCGCCGTCGTCAACCGCGACGCCTACGGCGAAGGCTGGCTCGTGAAGGTCAAAATGTCGAACCCGGCCGAATACGACGCCCTGCTCGGCGCCGCAGACTACGAGAAACTGATCGGATAGTCCGAAGGAGAATTAAAAATGAAAAATTAAGAATTAAAAATTAGTTTTTCATTTCGGTTTATCCGTCCGTTTTCCGGTCGAAAATCCGGCCGCAGGCGAAAATAAACAAGGAAGCCTTCGGATAAAGTCCCCGCCAAGGCGGGGATTTAGGGGTGGGTCCAATTTGCAAACGCGGCGGAACGCCGCGAATGGAACCATCCAAGAGAAGCAAAACGAACAATTAACACAAAATACTTACTGTTATGTCAAAAGTTACTGTCGTAGGTGCAGGCGCCGTAGGTGCAACCTGTGCAAACGTGATGGCTTGCCGCGAGGTGGCGAGCGAAGTGGTCCTCATCGACATCAAGGAGGGTCTCTCGGAAGGCAAGATGCTGGACATGTACCAGTGCTCGACGCTGATGGATTTCGACACGAAGGTCGTAGGCGCAACCAACGACTACAAGACGACGGCCAATTCGGACGTGGTGGTCATCACCTCGGGCATTCCCCGCAAGCCGGGCATGACCCGCGAGGAGCTGATCGGCACGAACGCCGGCATTATGAAGGGCGTGATCGAGAACGTCATCAAGTACTCGCCCCGCGCCATCATCATCGTGGTTGCCAACCCGATGGACACGCTGACCTACCTGGCCCTGAAGGCTTCGGGACTCCCGAAGAACCGTATCATCGGCATGGGCGGCGCATTGGACTCGGCCCGCTTCAAGTGCTACCTGGCCAAGGCCACGGGCGCTAACATCAACAATGTCGACGGCATGGTCATCGGCGGCCACGGCGACACGACGATGATTCCGCTCGTATCGAAAGCCACGGTCAACGGCGTTCCCGTTTCGCAGTTCGCTTCGAAGAAAAAACTCGAAGAGGCCGTCGCCAACACGATGGTCGGCGGAGCCACGCTGACCAAACTCATCGGCACTTCGGCATGGTACGCTCCCGGCGCAGGCGCAGCGATGATGGTCGAGGCTATCCTCAACGACCAGAAGAAGATGGTTCCCTGCTGCTGCTACCTCGACGGCGAGTACGGCCAGAAGGACATCTGCATCGGCGTTCCCGCGATCATCGGCCGCAAGGGCATCGAGAAGATCGTGAAGATCGACCTCACGAAGGAAGAGGCCGAGAAGTTCGCCGCTTCGGCCGAGGCCGTCCGCAAGACGAACAACATCCTGCACGAGATCAAGGCGCTCTAAACCGGGGGTGGGTGGCGGACCGGAATACGGAAAGCCTGTCCCGCAAAACCCAGGGAACTCCTTTACAAAAGCCGCTCCGACGATTCGGAGCGGCTTTTTCGTATCCGGAAAGGAGCGTCTATCAGAAGCTGACCTTCGCGCCGATGAACCAGCTGCGGGGCAACGAAGGTCCGTAAATGTAGCCCGAGTCGCGGTCCACGCCCTTGTCGAAATCCTTCTGGTAAGCGTTGAACAGATTCTGCACGCCGCCGTAAAGCTGGAGGGTGATCTCCTTGTAGACCCGCAGGTCGTAGGCCAGACGCAGGTTCACGTCGCAGAACGCAGGCGTCGTGACGGCCACATCCCGCTCCACGCCCGATCCGGCCATGTGCTGCACGAGCATCTCGCCCGTGCAGGTTCCCGTCACGTCGGCCGTGAAATTGCGCAAGGGCTTCAGCGACGCCGTGAAATAACCGTACAGATCGGGCGTGCGGAACATCCGGCGCACGGGAGGCACCGTTTTGTCCTCGCTCCAGTATTCAGGCTCGACATAGCGGCTCCGCTGCCACGTCACGCCCGCCTGCAACTCGAACCAGCGGGTGAAAACCGCCCGGCCTTCGGCGTTCAGGCCCCTCACCGTGGCGCCCGAACCGTTGTAACGCTCCTTGATTTTGCCGCCGTCGGCCGTGTCCTCGATGTCGCGCAGGGCGAACACGTCGTCGAGACGGGTGTAGAATCCCTCGACGAGCAGGTTCGTCTGCACCCGGCCGAAAGTGTGGTAGAGGTCGGCCGAGAGGCTCACGCTGTGCGAGCGTTCCTCCTTCAGATCGTCGGCAAGCCGGATGCGGACCCGCTTGCCGCCCACGATGGCGATGTGCATGTCCTCGTCGAAGGCCTGCGGGGCGCGGTAGCCCCCGGCATAGCTCACACGCAGGTTGACCGACTCCGAAGGATTGAAGCGGACATTGGCCCGGGGGCTGAAGATCGCATGGTCCACGAGGTTGTGCTTGTCGAGGCGGCCGCCGATGAGCAGCGACCATTTCCGGGTCTTCCATTCGTTCTGGAGATAGGCCCCGACGATGTGCACCGCCTGGTCGGTGCGGATGTCATAACCGATCGAACGGTCCGAAAGGTCGTCGTAGCTGTACTCCGTACCGAGCGTCAGCTCCGAGGGCATGAAGAGCAGTTTGCGGAAGGCATGGACATACTGCATGCCCGCGGCGAGGGTCAGGTCGTGCGTCGTGCCGTAGGCGTCGAGGTCCTGCTTGCTGCCGTAATAACTCTTGCGGGCCGTGTTCTGGAACGAGGCGTAGGCATTGAAGTGGTTGCTGCGGTCGGCCGACGAGATGTCGAACGAAAGGCTTCCGCCGTCGATGGCATGGTCGGTCTGCTCGGCGACGAAGGCTTCGTGGGGCGGCTGCTTCAGCAGGTCGCCGCCCCGGCGGTACTCGTCGATGTGGTGGTACTGCGCCGTGATGCGCGAATAGGCCCCCGTGCGGAAGAACGAGCGCATGCCCACGGACTGGCTGCTGATGACGGGCAGTTCGGTGAATCCGTCGCCGTCGTGGTCGTAGCCCGAACGGTGGCGGCTCTGGCCGAAGACGCTGATGCCCGCACGGCCGCTTTCGGAGACGATCGAAGCGTTGAGCATCGTGTTGTTGTCGTAGGAGTTGCTGCCTCCGAGCGAGGTCAGCGTATGCGACAGCTGAGCCGAACTGCGCGTCGGCTCACGGGTGATGATGTTGATCGTGCCGCCGATGGCCGACGAGCCGTAGAGCGCCGACCCGCCGCCGCGCAGCACCTCGACCCGCTCGATCATATTGGCCGGAATCTGCTCCAGCCCGTAGACACCCGTCAGGGAGGAGAAAACCGGATGCGAGTCGACCAGAATCTGCGAATAGTGGCCGTCGAGACCGTTGATGCGGACCTGCGTGAAGCCGCAGTTCTGGCAGTCGTCCTCGACGCGCACCCCGGGCTGGAACGAAAGGCCCTGGGCCAGGCACGAGGCGTTGGCCCGTTCGAACAGGCCGGCGTCCAGCACGCTCACCAGCGCCGGAGCTTCGCGCCGCAGCGTCTCCGAACGGCTGGCCGAGACGACCACTTCGTCCATCGAAATGCCGCTCTGCGCCACCTCGAAGTTGAGTTCCCGGGTCTCGCCCCGTTCGAGAGCGACGGTCATCCGACCGGAGGCATAGCCCAGCGCACGGACTTCGAGCGTCAGTTCGCCGACAGGGAGGTTTTTCAGGAAATAGTGGCCCGAAGCGTCGGTCGTCGTACCGAAAGCCGTGCCGACGACGGCCACCGAGGCGTAGGGAATGTGTTCATGGGTTTCACGGTCCACGACGTGGCCGAAAAGATTCGCGTCCGTGCTTTTGCGCGGCGCTTCGGCCGCGAGCACGACAAGGCTCTGGCACACGGACAGCGCCAACAAAATATATCGTTTCATACGAAAGTATTGAATAATGGTGAAAGTAAGTCCGCTCCGGCATGCGGATGATTGCGGCTTCCGGCCGCGTTTACAAATCCGGTCCACCCCTGAATCCCCTCCTCGGAAGGGACTTACGGCGTAAAAACACACGCCGCTTCCGCTTTGACGGCTCGGCAAACGATAAATCGTCGGCCCTCGCCTGTCGCCGCAGTTGTCGCGATGCAGCCGGACATGCCGATATTACGAAACGCAATTACGCCGCCGGAGGCGCCCGCAGGGAGAAACGCCGGACCTCGACCGCACATTTGCAGCGCGTGGCTTCGGGTTGCAGCACGGCCAGCACCTCGGCGTAGAATTCATGCGGAGGCTGGGTCTCGGCCAGGTAGGGGAAGAAATAGAAATCGTCGACGACACAGAATTCGACGACCTGTTCGGCAGCGCCGTTGTCGGGAACCAGATCGCCGCTGAAAGCCGCGAAATGGGCATGGTCCTCCAAATAGATATGCACCTTCTGACCCGCATGGGCTGCGAGCAGAACGGCCAGCATAAAGGCCGCGAGGCATTGTTTGAGGCGGAGGTGCATTGTCTTCACGGTGGCGAAGATACGAAAAAAAGGGACCGCGACAAGCGGCCCCTGCAAAAACACCTACAAATGAGGATGTATGTCCTGTCCGGCACTCCCCGGGGGAAGCGGACACCCCCGGAAAAAGCCGGGCGGTTCAAATGCTGATGTCGAGGATCTCGAAATGGATCGTGCCGGCCGGAACCTCCACGTCCACACGGTCGCCCTTCTTGCGGCCCAGCAGCGCCTTCGCGATAGGCGTGCCGATCGCCAGTTTGCCTTCGCGCAGATTCGCCTCGTGCTCGGCGACGATCGTGTAGGTCATCTGCTTCTGATTGTTGTGGTTCAGAAGCGTCACCTTGCTCAAAATCTGCACTTTGCTCTTGTCGATCTTCGACTCGTCGATCACGCGGGCGTTGGCCATCGTATCCTCCAGTTTGGCGATACGCATCTCCAGCAGCCCCTGTGCCTCACGGGCGGCATCGTACTCCGCATTCTCCGAAAGGTCGCCCTTGTCGCGCGCTTCGGCGATCGCCGCCGAAATCGCCGGACGCTCGACGGAACGCATGTGCTCGAGTTCGTCCTTGATTTTCTTGTAGCCCTCCGCTGTCAGATAAATAATCTCTTGTGCCATAATCCAATAACTCTCCGGAATCTCCCGCCGGAAGCCGGAAATTCCAAAAACCGAATAAAACGTAAAAAATAAGAATCCTGACCCGAAAAGGCCAGAACCCCGTTGCTATTGCATAGACAAAGATAGGAAGTAAAATCCATATTTCCAAATCTTTTTTCGCGCCCCGTGGCACGGATCGTGCCCGCCGTGCGGGGTATGTACATTGCCCTTACGCTTCATCTGCTGTGGACGCTCGGCGCGGCCGCCGTCATCACGCGCCGCCAACGGATACCGGCCTCGGCGGCCGCCTGGCTGGCGCTGGTCTTCCTGCTTCCCGTCGCCGGCACGCTGCTTTACGTGCTGGCCGGATACCGCCGCGCGGTCCCGGCGGCAGAGTCCTGCGACTGCCGGGGCGACGCCGTGGAGCAGATCGTCGCCCGCGGCTGCGGAACCCGCCCCGCGCCCCGCAACAGCGTCAGCCTGCTGCACAACGGCAGCAACGCCTTCACGGCGCTGATCGCCGCCCTGCAACACGCCGTCCGCTCGATCCACATGGAGTACTACATAATCCGCGACGACCGCATCGGGCGCACCATCGCCGAAATCCTGATCCGCAAAGCCCGCGCCGGACTCGAAGTGCGCGTCATCTACGACGCCGTAGGCTCGTGGCGGCTGAGCCGCACGACATTGCGCCGCATGCACGACGCCGGGGTACGCACGGCCGCCTTCGAGCCGGTGCGCTTCCCGTGGTTCACCACGCGCGTCTCGCGCCGCAACCACCGCAAAATAGTCGTCACGGACGGCCGTGTCGCCTTTCTGGGTGGCATAAATATTGCGAAATACTACCTCGACGGAGATTACATGGGCAAGTGGCGCGACGAGCACCTCCGCATCGAGGGCGACGCCGTGAAGGACTTGCAGCGGCTCTTCATCGCCGACTGGGCGCGGGTCACGGACGAATGTCTCGACCTGCGCCGTTACGTCGCCCCGCACGGCATCCGGCAGCGCCTGCCGATCCAGCTGGCCTGGTCCGAAGAAGGCCCCTCGCGGCTGACCATCGCCGAGGCTTTCGCAGCGGCCGTCGTCCGGGCCAGGCAGCGGGTGCGCATCTGCTCACCCTACTTCCTGCCCCCGACGCTGATCCTCGACGCGCTGCGCCTTGCGGCGCGGGGCGGCATCCGGGTCGAAGTGATGATCCCGACGTGCAGCGACTCGCCGTTCTCGGACCTCGTGTCCGACTCCTACGTCGCGGACCTGCTCGACGCCGGAGTCGAACTCTACCGCTACGACAACGGATTCCTGCACGCCAAACTGGTGATCGTCGACGACACGCTGGCGTCGGTCGGAACCGCGAACATGGACTACCGCAGTCTGACGGACAACCTCGAAGTCACGGCCTTCATCCGCGACCGCGAGACGGTCCGGCTGCTGGCGGCGACCTTCGACGACGACCTCGCCTCGTGCCGCCGCATCACGCGCGCCGAATGGAGGCCGCCGCTGTGGCGCCGGACGCTGGGCGACGTGCTCCGGCTCGTGTCACCCCTGATGTGATCCCGTCCTAAACATCAACGTCTTATGAAACACCTGGTCTTCACCCTCCTCGCCGCGCTCGTCTTCTCCGGCGCGGCCACCGCCCAACGCCTGATGGTCGGCGTACGCGGCGGCGTCAACTTCGCCGACTACTCGTTCGTCCCGACCCGCATCGGCGACACCCGCTTCACGCCCGGCGCCGTCCGGGCCGGTTACGACGTGGGCTTCGTCCTGCGGCTCAACCTTTCGAAACACCTCCACCTGCAATCGGAACTGAACTACGCCTTCGTCAATTACAACGTGCTGGCCGAGAACTCCGGGAGCCGCCGCATCGCGCTGCGCACCGAGCGGTTCGAAATCCCCGTCCAGCTGGGCTTCCAGTTCGGCGTGCTGCGCCTGTTCGGCGGCGCGCTGTTCCGCGTCACGGAATCCGAGCGGAGCAGCGTCCCGCAGCTGCTCAAGGTCCGCTTCAACAACGGCGACGTGGGCGTCATGGGCGGACTGGGCTTCAACGTCCGCAAATTCTTCATCGACTTCCGCATCTCAGGCTACCCGCGTTCGCGCGTCTGGCACGATTTCACCTCTGAAGGAATCGCCCGGCGCGTCAAAGTGCCCCACGACATCGTCTACGGCGGGTCCCTGGGATTTTTCTTCTGACACCGTCGCCGAAAACGTCCCGGCACGGCGCGTTCCACCGCAACAAGCTGCAAATCGGGCATTTATCCACACCCCAAAACATCGTTCCGGCACCTTCGCCCCGCCCTCAAGCCCCCGCCCCGGCAGGGGCTTTTTCACGCGCCGCCGGAAAAAACGCCCCGCACGGCATCTTCGCAGTCTCCGCGAGCAATATTTTTTTTTGCAAATCGTTAATTTATGCGTAACTTTGTGCGATAAAGCGCCGTAAAAGATTCATAAATGAAGCAGACTTTTTTATACGCCCTTTGCGGAGTGGCGGCAGCGATCATCCTCGGAGGATGCTCCGGGATGAACGCCCTTCTGAAAAGCGGGCAGCCCGAACTGATTTACAGCAAGGCGCTGGAGTACTACCAGAAAGAGAAATGGCAGCGCGCCTCGACCCTTTTCGAAGGCGTGCAGCACTACTACACGGGCTCGTCGCGCGAAGACAGCATCTCGTTCTTCAACGCCCGCTGCAAGTACAAGAACCGCGATTTCGACACGGCTTCGACCCTGCTGGACGACTTCCGCCGCAAATTCGGCCGCAGCGCCTTCATCGAAGACGCCGAGGGCATGTACGCGCTCTGCTTCTACTACCTCTCGCCGGGTCCCTCGCGCGACCAGACGATGACCGGGCACGCGCTGATCGCCATCAACGAATTCATGTCGCGCTATCCGCAGAGCGACCGCGTCGAGGACTTCCGCAAGATCAACACCGAGCTGACCGAACGGCTCCACGAGAAAGCCTACCTGAACGCCTACACCTATTATAAGACGGGCAAATACAAATCGGCGATCGTGGCGTTCAAGAACGCGCTGAAACAATACCCCGAGAGCAAACGCCGCGAAGAGATCATGTACCTGATCGTCGATTCGGGCTACCGCCTGGCCAGCAACTCGATCTCCGAAAAGCAGACCGACCGCTACCTGTCGATGCTCGACTCCTACCTCTCGTTCAAGGAGGAGTTCCCCGAATCGACGCACATCAAGAGCCTCGACCGCATGGCCCAGCAGGCACGCGACTACCTCGACCGCAATAACAAAGACAACAACATATAAGATGGAAATCAAGAAGAACATTCCCAACAACACCATCACGCGCAAGCTGGTGGATCTGGACCGGGAGACGGGCAACGTCTACAAAAGCATCAATATCATCGCCCGCCGCGCCAACCAGATCTCGACCGAACTCAAGACGGAGCTTAACCGCAAGCTCGCCGATTTCTCGTCGCCCACCGACACCATGGAGGAGACCTTCGAGAACCGCGAGCAGATCGAGATTTCGCGTTACTACGAACGCCTGCCCAAACCGGTGATCATCGCCACCGAGGAGTTCCTCGACCACGAGCTGGTCTACAAGGAGGGCAAGGACGGCGTGATGAAGGAGATTTAAAATCCGCACGCAATGGCATCCCCGGGCACGTGTCCCCCGCTGGCGGGACGCCACATACTGCTGGGTATCACGGGTAGCATAGCGGCCTACAAGGCTGCCGTGCTTTGTCGTTTATTGAAGACGGCCGGCGCCGACGTGCGCGTGGTGATGACTCCGCTGGCGAAGCAGTTCATCACGCCCCTGACGATGGCCACGCTCTCGAAGAACCCGATTCTGGTGGAGTTCTTCGACCCCGAAAACGGCGCGTGGAACTCCCACGTGTCGTTGGGCGAATGGGCCGACTGCTACCTGATCGCCCCCGCCACGGCCAACACTCTGGCCAAAATGGCCTCCGGCATCGCCGACAACCTGCTGCTGACCACCTACCTCTCGGCCCGCTGCCCGGTCGCCGTGGCTCCCGCCATGGACCTGGACATGTACGCCCACGAGGCCACGCAGCAGAACCTCCGGACACTCGCCCGACGCGGCGTGCACATCGTCGAGCCGGGCGAAGGCGAACTGGCCAGCGGTCTTCAAGGCAAGGGCCGCATGGCCGAACCCGATGCGATCGCCGCATTCGTCGGCGGCCTTCTCCGTGAAAAAAAAAAGAGCCTGCAAGGTAAACGGCTGATCGTCACGGCAGGAGCCACGATCGAAGCCATCGACCCCGTGCGGTTCATCTCGAACCACTCCTCGGGCAAGATGGGCTATGCCATTGCCGGGGAGCTGGCCGACAGAGGGGCCTGCGTGACGCTTGTCACGGGCCGCACGGAGCTGCCGACGCCCGCGGGCGTCGAGCGCGTGGACGTGCTCTCGGCCACCGAGATGTACGACGCCGCGGTCCGGGCTTTCGAAGGGTCCGACGGGGCCGTGATGTGCGCCGCCGTGGCCGACTACACCCCCGACCGGGTTTCGGACACCAAAATCAAGAAATGCGACGGCGACATGTGCATCACCCTGCGCCGCACGCGCGACATCGCCGCCGAGCTTGGAGCGCACAAGGGCGGCCGCCTGCTGGTGGGATTCGCCCTGGAAACCCACGACGAACAGGCGCACGCCGAAGCCAAACTCGAAAAGAAGAATTTCGACTTCATCGTCCTCAACTCGCTGCGCGACGCCGGAGCCGGCTTCCGCGGCGACACGAACAAGGTGACCTTCATCGACCGCACGGGCCGCGAAGAGCTTCCCCTGCTGTCGAAGCGCGAAGTCGCCGAACGCATCGCCGAACGTATCGAAGAGTTTTTCGCCGAATAGCGCGCAATCGCACCCGGTTTTCGTTTTTTCATTTTTAATTCTTAATTTTGAATTCTTAATTCCGAATTGGTATGCTACGCCGTCTGTCGGTCGAAAACTACGCGCTCATCGACAAGCTCGAAATGGAGCTGGACCCCCACCTGAACATCATCACGGGTGAGACCGGGGCCGGAAAATCCATTCTGCTCGGCGCGCTGGGCCTGCTGCTCGGAGCCAAGAACGACGGGCAGGCGATGAAGGACGCAACGCGCAACTGCACGGTGGAGGGGACCTTCGACCTCGCGGGAAGCAGTCTGGAAGCGTTTTTCGCCGAGAACGACCTCGACTATGCCCCCGAAACGACCCTGACGCGCATGATCACCCCTGCGGGCAAGAGCCGCGCCTTCGTCAACGACGTACCCGTGCAGCTGGCGCAACTGCGCGAACTGGGCGCACGCCTGCTGGACATCCACTCGCAGCACCAGAACCTGATCCTCTCGTCGGAGGAGTTCAGGACTTCGGCGCTCGACACCGTGGCTGCGAACGGGGAACTGCTGACGCAGTACGCCGCGCAGTATGCCCGGCTTACGGAGCTGCGCCGCCGTCTCGCGGCCCTGCGCGAAGAGGCCGCCAACGGCCGCCGCGACGAAGAGTGGCTCCGGTTCCAGACCGAGGAACTCACCTCGGCCAACCTGCGCCCCGGCGAGCAGGCAGAGCTGGAGGAGGAGCTGGCGGTGCTCGAAAACGCCGACCGCATCGGCGAGGCGCTGACCTCCCTGCGCAACGCCCTCGACGCCGACGAGACCGGGGTGCTGGCGCAGCTCAAGAATTCGGAGAACGAACTCAACCATATCCGCAGCCACTACCCCGCCGCCGGGGAATATGCCGGACGGCTGCGCTCGGTGCTGGAGGAACTGAAGGACATCAACGGTTCGGCCGCCGCCGCATGCGAACGGCTCGATGCCGACCCCGAGCGGCTGGCGAAGTGCTCGGCGCGGCTCGACACGCTGATCGCCCTGCAACAGAAACACCGCGCGGCGGACGAAGCGGAGCTGATCGCCCTGCGCGACCGCTGCGCTGCACAACTCGCAGCCATCGTCCACAGCGACGAGGAGATCGCCCAGGCGGAAGCAGCCCTCTCGGAAGCAGCCGAAAAGACCGCGACGCTGGCCGACCGTCTGCACAAGACGCGCGAGAAGGCCGCTGCGGGATTCGAGAAACACATCCTCTCGACCCTCGCCCGGCTGGGCATGCCCGAGACGGTTTTCCGCATCGCCCTGACACCCCTCGCAGAGCCGGGACGCACGGGCCGCGACAGCGTGCAATTCCTCTTCACGGCCAATCCGCGAATGACGCCGCAGCCCGTCGAGCGCATCGCCTCAGGCGGCGAGCTTTCGCGCGTGATGCTGGCCCTGAAAGCCCTGCTGGCCGAACGGATGCAGCTGCCGACGATCATCTTCGACGAGATCGACACGGGCGTTTCGGGCCGCATCGCCGACGCCATGGGCGAAATCATCGCCTCGCTCTCGGCCTCGATGCAGGTGGTGGACATCACCCACCTGCCGCAGGTCGCTTCGAAGGGCACGGCGCACTTCGTGGTCTACAAGCGCGGCGGACGCACCGACATCACGCGCCTGGGCGACGAGGAGCGCGTGACCGAGATCGCCAAGATGCTCTCCGGCTCGGAAATCACCGACGCCGCCGTGGCCCAGGCCCGCATCCTGCTCGGCAAATAGCCGTACAAAACCGATTTCACACGTGACGGAGCGGCCGGACCGCTCCGCCCGCCATTATAACCCCTAAAAAACACGACATGAACGACATCCTCGAAATTGCGGCCGCCAACCAGCAGCGCGCCCGCGAGGTCATCCGCGACACCGATCTGGAGGCCATCTGGCGCTCGGTGGGCGCCGAAGCGAACCTCGTAGGCTCGCTCCGCACGGGTCTGCTGATGAAGCACCGCGACATCGACTTTCACATCTACTCCTCACCGCTCCGCGTGGCCGACAGCTTCGCCGCCATGGCCCGGCTGGCCGAAAATCCCCGCATCCGTCGCATCGAGTACGGAAACCTGCTCGACGCGCAGGACCAGTGTCTCGAATGGCATGCGTGGTATGCCGACGCCGACGAACGGCTCTGGCAGATCGACATGATCCACATGCCCCGCGGCTCAGCCTGGGACGGCTATTTCGAACGCGTGGCCGACCGAATCAGCGCCGTACTGACCGACGAGACGCGCCGCGCCGTCCTGCAAATCAAGTACGACACGCCCGACGAGGTGAAGATCATGGGCATCGAATACTACCAGGCGGTCCTTCGCGACGGCGTGCGCACCTATGCCGAGTTCGAAGCATGGCGTGCGGCGAACCCCGTCGAGGGCATTCTGGAATGGATGCCGTAAGCCCGCCGGAAACACCGCTCCCCTGCACGGCCCTGCCGGCCGGCATATGGAAAGCATTGAACCGCAAATGCGGCAAGGAGAAATAACCGCCGCAGCCTCAAAGAAAACGGACCGTTCCTTTCGGGGGACGGTCCGTTTTGCGTCAATGCCGGCGCAGCCGCCACCGTTGCACGATCGTCTCGCCCCGGAAGTAGATGACCAGCGAACTGACGATGACCGCCATGCCCGCCACGGTGCTAAAATCGGGGTATTCCGCCGGGCAGCATGATCCAGCTCAGCACGGCTCCCAGGACAGGATTGATCAAACGGCACATATTGATGTCGCTGACCTTCGTGCCCTCGGTGCGCAGGGCCATGAACCAGAAACTGAAGGCGAAGACCGAGATGAAGACCAGCACGCCGAGACTCGCATAAAACCCGACGGGCTTGGCCCAGAAGGGGTGGAAACCCTCCGCCGCGATGCCCACGCCGTAAATCAGCAGGCCGCCGAAAAACATCTGCACGGCATTCAGGAAGATCGGATCGACCTTGCCCTTGTCCTCCGAAACCGAAATCGCGGAATAGCCCTGGAACAGGATGCAGGCCAGCAGCAGGACGATACCCCCGATGCCGCGCCAGTCGAGCGGCGAACCGTCGCTGCCCGTGCCGACGATCAGCAGCAGTCCCGCGAGGCTCACCGCAAGACTCACGACCTTGTAACGGTTCAGGCGGTCGTTGCTGGCCACGAGGTGCGCCAGCAGCACGTTGATCAGCGGCGTGAGGCCCATGACGATCGAGCTGATGGCCCCGCTGACGAAATCGACACCGAAATAGAAGGCCGTATAGCCCATGAACATATTGATCAGGATCAGGTTGCCGAAAAGCCGCCGGTGCTGCATGATCTCGCGCCACATGCCGCGATGCCAGGTGTAGGCGAAGAGAATGATTCCGACAACGGTGAAGCGCAGGCCCGCGAAATTCATCGGCGAGAAATCGTAGCTCAACCCCTGCTTGATGAACGGATTGACAATCGCCCACAATACTGAGGCCAGCACGGCGTAGAGTATTCCTTTTTTCATAACGTGCATCTTTCCGCCGCAAAGGTACGAAAAACGGCCGGCAAAACGAAACCGGTCCGGGCAAATGGACGGGCCGGTCCGGGAGCAGGCCGTGCATTCGCCGGAACGGCGCAGATGCCGGATACCGCGTCCCGGTCCGGGCGGATTCTGATTTTAAGCCGGATCCGTCCGGGCATCGTGAAGAACGGGACGAACGGATAGTACTTGAGGTATTATCCATTCATTTTTAGATAGAGTTGTAACTTAAAAAGTTATGACTCTATTTGCATATAGCAGGTAATGGTTAGGAAACAGTCGTATGCATTTGTTCGCATCTGCGTTCCATCTTGTCAAACAACTCCTGTTATTGAATACAAATTTAATAAAATGTCCCGATTTTTCAAATTGGATAATTTATTTAGAATGACTTCACCATGATAAATAGACAGTCCTCCAATGGTTATATTCCATCAAATGATCGTGAACAACAAAACTATCTCGGAGGATATGGGTTATCGTTCCGGAATATTGAGGAACATAAACACATTGACAAACGCTTGTACACTAATATAGAGCGTATGACTTTAAATATTTGGTTCTCCCGTCTCTAAATAGATTGAACCTGATAGATAAGCCGATTATATGCGATGTTGAACCGTTCACATAAATATCGATCGCTTCTGAATCGTACGATAAGCCCCGGGGATCTTTGATTTTGAAAACTAGCAAATCTCCGGGGCGATCTATGACGAATCGGTTATCGACCGGTGTGTTTATCGGGCATTGCCCCCTCCGGAACGTCAATTACGATGTCGTTTCTGTTTGCGAAATGAAGACGATCTTTCGGAACAGGAGCGACCCAACGGCATATTCGTCCGCGCCAGGGCATACGGGAAAAATCCGAAGGCCGAAAATAAAAGGGCTGTCTGTTATTCCCTCCACCCGGACCTTTTCCCGAATCAACCCAAAGTCAGCCACGTCCGACTCCGTTTCAAGGCTGCGCACAGTCTGCCGCCCAGAAAGAAAAGGCGATAACGCACAATAGTCGATGGAACGATTAATCGAAATATTCTTTCCAGATTTCCGGCACATCGAACGGATAATAGTTGTCGATCTCCGCGGCGAGAGTAACCAATTGTTTCCGTTCAGGACTTCGAATCACTCCATCCCGACATACGGCGGCCCGGACCACCGTCGAATCGGTCACGGTAAAAGGAGCTTCGTAAAGCGAAGCGTCGGGCGTCGGCGGGGTTCCGTCTAACGTGTAGCGAATCTCTGCGGGATATTTCTCACAGTCGAGAGTCACCTCAACCGCTTTATTTCCGGAACGAATGCGAGTCGTGATCTCAACTTCGTCGCTCAGCGTAAAAGTATTTAGCCCCCGTTGCTGCAACAGTGGGATATGGGAGTTCATCCGGACTTTGAAATCGCTCCATTCGCGCTTCTCCTGCGGTGTCCATGCCAATTCTGCCACAGCCAGCAGACGCGGAAAGATCATGTATTCCTGTTGCTCTTCATCTTCGATATATTCAGCCCACGTACATCCCTGCACACCGACGATGCGGTCGGCGCGATCCGCCCGGATCGGCTCCACGGCCGCAGGGTCCACGAATTCGGCCCGGATGATCGACTCGTTGCGGGCCGCCGATTCCGGATCAGCCGGCACCGGCTCGAAAGCGTACATCTTTTTAATGGGAGAATATCCGTACATGGCACGCGGCTGAGTGGAAGGATCGGCCTGATACCAGTCGAAATAGAGCACTTCACCGGGTGTCATTACGGCATAATTGCCCCGATTAGCGGCTTCGATAGCCCCTTTCTGTCCACGATACGACATAACCAAGGTTTCGGAATGCAGTTCGTTGTGCAGTATTTCATCCCAGCCGACCATAACCCGCCCTTTCGAAGCGAGAAAATCCTGGATACGGGCGATCATATAGGGTTGGAGTCCCTGTATCCCGTCAAGTCTCTCCCGCTCGATCAGGGCCTGGCATTTCGGACAGGTCGCCCAGGCGACTTTCCGGGCCTCGTCGCCTCCGATATGGATGTATTTCGAAGGGAAAAGCTCCATAACTTCGGTAAGCACATCCTCCATAAAAGTATATACCTGTTCGTTGCCGACACAAAATTCTCCCGTCGTATAAGGTTTGCCCGTACAGCACAACTCCGGATAGCCGATGAACACGGCGTCGGAATGCGCCGGGAATTCGATCTCGGGAATGACCGTAATGTGCCGCTCGGCGGCGTAGGTCACGATCTCACGGATGTCCTCTTTGGTGAAATATCCGCCGTAAGCGCCCGGAGTTCCCTCGGGAAGATAGCGACGGTCGTTCCGGTCCCACCACGCGTACCAATCCCGCTGCGTGCGGAATGCCCCTTCGGCGGTGAGCCGCGGATATTTGTCGATCCGGATGCGCCAACCACCGTTATCGGTCAGATGGAAATGGAATACGTTGAGTTTGTAGCGGGCCATTTCGTCCAGCATCTTCAGCACCTGACTTTTCGGAAAGAAATGCCGCGATACATCCATGTGCATGCCCCGGTAGGCAAACCGGGGCCGGTCGCTGACCCTTACGCAAGGAATACCCTTGTCGGTCATCAACTGTTCCAGCGTCCGTTTCCCATAGAAAATGCCGGTCTGGGTGGCGGCCGTGAGTCTCACCGACGAGCGATCGACCGTAAGTTCGTATCCCTCCCGTCCCAGCGCATCCATCCGGGAATTGTCCACAACTACGGTCGTGAAGTCGTCCACCGTCGTGTTTCCCGGCTGAAAATACCCGGACAGCACCTCCATTTCCGCCGGGCGCGGAATGAGATTCACCCGAATCGCTTCGTGTGAACAGCACCCGGAAAGGGCCATTAAACAAAGAAAAAGAATAGAGACTCCCCAGCCCGAACGGATACGTCCCGGCAACAATCGTTCATTCATGTCCAATTGATTTTTACATAAAATACGGCCCGGCCGTCAAGCCGGGCCGAAACATTCCTATTTACAGGACCACACGGTTATCTGCACTTCGGCAACATTCACATCGGAATCCTCGACCACATTGCCGTCGGCGTCGACCCGGGAGGTGATCTCGCATTTCACATACCGGTAGGTCGCATTTCCCTTGTCGAATTCGATCCGCCCGGTCGTGACCTCGGCTCCGGCGTCTTCCGTAGGTTTCGTCCGGTCGGAAGTGAAAGTCGTGATCAGCGTCCAACTTTCGTTGCCGCCCCGATAGTCCTCCGGAGCATTGCTTCCATAGATATTCATCGTGCGGAGCTTCTGGCCGCCTTTGCCTCCGAATTTGTTCCAGTAGGTGAGCGTAATGCCCTGACATCCGGTTCCCAAATCCACATACCACGACGGAACGGTGCCTTTTTCTGCCTCCCCAACTGCGTCGGGGCCCCAATAGAGGTCCTTGTGCTCGTCGCTCCCGTCCATGATACCGTCATAAAGATACGAATCGTATTTTACGGAACCGTCCCAGTCGGTGAATACGGACGAAGCCCAGAAATTGTCATATCCGGGATCGGCTGCGCCGCTGATGGGAAGCGGCGCCGAGGACCAAACCTTATTCAGGTCGTCGTCGGTCTGGAAGTGATCCTCGATCGTTATGCTCGCATCCCACGGAGCATAGGTCAAACCCAACGTCAGTTCAGCATTCTTCAAGATCTCTTCCGCACGGCCTTCAAGCCGCGTGAGTTTGTCTGCCGGAATACTTCCGGAAAGACGTACGACGAAATCCTCATACGCGTCGCCCCGGAAAACCCGAAAATCCATCTTCACATTGGCCCTCGTCTCGTCCGAAGGCATCAGCACACTCCGGGCTGAAAAAACTGTACCCTCTTTCGTCAGCTCGATTCGCTTCGAAGCGGGCTCCCCCGTCGCAAAGTCGTATTGCCCCGTAAGGTCAACCCGGTCGTAGAGATCGCCCACGGTAAGTTCCACGGCCGTGACATCATTCGGGACATCGGTCAGGCGGACATCCAAGGCCCCGACCAGGCGTTGCAGGTCGGAAACGGGAACCGTCGCGCCGACATTCCGGGAAACGGACGTCGTACCGAGCACCATATCCGGAATAGCTTCGTTCATGTCCGTTACGGTCACGGTTGTGTTCTTTTTGGCCTCGTCCGAAGCCTCGTAGGAAACATGAGGGACTTCACGATCCATCATCAGCGCGACGAGCGAATAAGCCGCCTTTTCCACCACGAACGGTTCGAGATCGCCGAACGAGTCGGCATGCTGGTATTTATAGCAGTCGGATGACATGTCGTTGAAAAGGTAGAGCGACACCCCATACTCACCGAGCCCCTCGAAGCCATCGCTTTCGGATGCAAGAACGGGCACGATCTTCCAAAGCTGATCCCCCTCTTCCGGTCTTTCGGATTTCGCCTTGTCCTCGTCGCACGAGCAAAGCAGAACGAGCGTGAGCGCAGGCAGCAACAGGAGACGTGCAAGGCGATCCGCCCATCCGCAGGCATTCCCGACATTCTGTTTTTTCATCATCATGGCTTTCATATTATATACTTGATTCTTCAGGCCCCGCAGGCCCACACGACTGCCGTTCGGGGCGATACCGGGAACGGACTGCTAAAGTCCGCTCCCGCAAATCCCCATTCAGCGTATCGCAGGAGGGAAACTCCTTTCCGACAACTATTTGTACTCCCAAGTCGAAACCTCCAGTTCGCCGACATTCACGTCGAGCACATCCGTAATGGTCGCACCGTCGGTATTAACCTTAGATGTCATCACGCATTTTACATACTGATAGGAGACGCTTCCATCCTCCGAGAATGCGATCTTGCCCGTCGTCACTTGCGCCCCGGCGTCCGTGGTCGGAGTGGTCTTGTCGGAGGTGAAAGTCATGATCTTCACCCAATCCGCATTGCCACCGCCGTAATCGGCTCGCGTATTGCTTGCGTAAATGTCCATCGTCTTGATTTTCTGACCGCCCTTACCGCCAGCCTTGTTCCAGTAGTCGATGGTCACGCCCTGCTTGGCAGCGCCGAGGTTGATATACCAGATGGGAGCTGTACGGTCCCATTCGGCAGGACACCAATAGTTGCTTCCGTCCGTTTTGTTCCCGTCATAAAGGTTGTACTGCCAGAATGTCTCGCCCCAGCCGGAATCGCCTCCATCGGACGACGCCCAGAAATTGTCGTATCCAGGAGCGGCTGTACCGCTGATCGGAAGGGCTGTCGGACCCATCCACTGCTTGTCAGGGGTAGTCTCGTCGATGGTAAAGCTGTCGGAAAGATTCACCACCGTGCTGTCCCAGGCCGCGTAGGTAATCGCCGAGTTGAGGTTGACCTTCGAGGAGGAACTGCCGGCTTCGACCGTCGTCGCCAGTTCATACTGCCCGTTGGCCGCGATCCGGCCCGCAGGGGTGCTGGTGTAATCCGTGCCGTTGACGCTGTAAGTCAGCGAGAGGTTGGAAGCCTCCGTATCGGTAGGCATCACGATAGCGTTGCCGACGAACTTGCCTTCGGCATTCTTGGTGAGTACAAGACTTTTCGATGCGAACGCAGCTCCGCTCTTGGAAAACGCGCCGTCGAGACTCACCTGATCGTACATGTTGCCGATCGTCAGGGTGATGCTCTCGGCATCGACGTTCTCCAGTCCGCTGACCGTCACCGTGACCGATGCCACGACGCGCTTGAGCTGGAGTGCGGCCGCCGCGCCTTCGGCACCGACCGTAACGACGTCGGAATTACCGACCAACAGTTCGGGAATCTGAGCCGAAATGTCGGTTATTTTGACACGTGCATCGGCAACGGCATTCGAAGCGGCGACACCCGTAAAAGTGAGATTCGCCTCGTCGCTGGAAGCGACAGCGTAAACGGTGTAGCTACCCGGCTCGACGGAGAAGGCTCCTAAAGACGCAGCGTCGGCGGCGCTCTTTGCATCCGCAATGTTACCCTCCGACACCAGAATCGCCCGGTGTGCATAAGCAGCCTCGGCGGCATCCGCCGAGCGGGTCTCGATCTTCAGTTTCGGTCCGTTGTCGGGAGTACCTCCCGGAATCTCCTCCGAAGAGGAGCAGCCCGTCAGAATCATACCGGCCAGCATGGCGACGGCAAATGTGTACATGGAACACTTTTTCATAATTATGCGTTTAAGGTGGTTAATAAAATTTTTTTATTGATTTCAGGCGGTTATTCGAACGTCACGTTCCGGACGTATCCGTTTATCTCCAGATGAGGCCCCGATCCGTCGGTTACCGGCGCGCCGTTGACCGTGAAGTTCCCGATCGTCACTCCGTCGATCGACTGCGCGTCGCTGCGTCCTCTGATCCAGCTCGGAGTCGCCCGCGTACCGGTATAGGCGATGTTGCGCAGGGTGATGTTCCGGGCCCATTGTCCATAAAGTCCGTCGAACGCCCAGGCGTTGGTGAAGTGCGCGCAGAAAACCTTTCCGCCGTCGATGTCCTCGACAATGATGTTTTCGAACGCAATATCCTCGAACGTGCCGTTATCGGCGATCATCACCGCCATCGCTCCGGGATAGATCCCGTCGTTCTGACGGTTTTCCAGCACGATGTTGTCGTGGAACCGGATATTCCGGAATGCAATGCCCCGCGCCTCGGGACCGACGAGCATGTTGTGCGCCTTGTCGGCCCAGAAAACACAATTGCGGATCTCGTAATCGTAGACATCAAACTTGTTCTGCGCCAGATAATAGACCGTCCAGATGGAAGCGTCGGTGAACGATCCGTCGGAGGCGGTGTGCGCGGTGACGTAATCGGTCTTTCCGTTGAAGGCCTTGATAGTCACGTTGTCGTCGTAGTTGCGCTGGAACGTATTCTCGACCAGTACATTGCGGCAGCAGATGAAATCCATGCCGTCGGAGTTCATGATCCAGCCGATCTCCTTGATGTTGTCGATATGCACGCCCGTGCTTCCGACGATCTTGAGCGTCCAGTTCGGCGTGTCGCGCAGCAGGATGCCCTCGACCTTGAAACCGTTGCAGTCGAAGGTTTCGATCTGCGGCTGGCGGCCGTCACCGTGATTCTCCTTCGACGAACAGAGGATGCCCCGCCCCCGGATCGTCAAGTTGCGGCATCCCTTGGCATAGATGCTGCCGTAGACCAGCGCCCCCTCGTCGAGATAGATCGTCTGATTATCCTTATAGAGAATCTCCTTGCGCCCCATATTATGAATGCCGGGACCGAAATAAGTTACGTTGGCACCCGTCGGGATCGCCGTGTCGGGCAGGTCGGGCAGGATGAAGAGGTTCTCCATCCGGTTGTCGTCGAACTCCACCGAAACCTTTTGCGCGGGATCGTCCAGTTCGAACTCGACGCTGTTCGGGGTCTGCACGTTGGGCACGATGCCGTAAGAAAGCGGACGAATCTCCACTTTCGAAAACGTCCCCGCACGGCGGGTCACACGGACCTTCAACGGAGCGGCGAACGCATCGGTGAACATTGCAAAGCCCATGTCATGCTGGACGTACCCCGCAGCCGGATTGGCGGCATAGTCCGAAACTTCGGTATTGTACACGAAAATCTCTTCCCAGCATCCGTTGCGGAAAATCTCCACCGTGAAATCGTCATTGGCCGGACGGTCGTCCATGGCGGGCAGCCCGTCGTCGGGAATCGTCGTCGGAGCGTCCCAGGGGAGATAGCTGATCACGGGCGTAAGTTTCAGGTCGGTATCGTCCTTAAATTTCGCCGCGACCGAAAGCGCGTATTTCCGATTAGCCTCGATACGCGTTTCCTGCACGGAAACATAATTCTTTCCGTTGATCGTGAAGCGGAACTCCAACGTCGCGGAGGCTGTGTCAGTCGGCAGGACGACGGCCTGGCCGACATAACGTCCCGCGCTGTTCCGAGCCAGCACGATCGCCTTTTCGGAAAATTCAGCCCCGCTGTTTCCGGGCGTTCCGTCGGAGGCGATCCGGTCGTACATCCGGGGAATCGAGACCGTGATACTTTCGCAGGAGAGCGCTTCCAGCCCCACGACAGTCACCGTAAGGTGAGCCACGGCCCGCTTCATCCCGACCGGAGCCGAAACCGATCCGGCGACGGCTTCGAAACGGCTGTTGCACCCGATCAGCAGGTCGGGAATCGGAGCGGTCATGTCCGTTATCCGGACGCCGTACTCCGACAGAGCGATCCCCTCCGCTGCCGGAAAGGTCAGATTATCCTCGTCCGCAGCAGCAACCGCCAGCATTCCATAGGTTCCCGGCTCTACCCGAAACGGTGCGAGCGCCGCGGCGGATGCCGCAGAGACGGACTGCGCAACAACGCCTTCACGGATCAGGCAGACACGGTGGGCATAGGCGGCCTCCGCAGTCACGGACTGCGGTACGGCCCGCACCATAGCCATTCCGCCCGCAACCAAGTCCGAATCGCACGCGGAGTCGGAGCAGGCGGCTGACAGCGCGGCCGTACACAGGGCAAGAGAGGTTATTAAGATTCTTCTCATGACAAAAGTCTATTCGAACGTTACGTTTCGGACATATTCATTGATCTCCAGATGGGGGCCCGATCCGTCGGTTACCGGCGTGCCGTTGACCGTGAAGTTCCCGATCGTCACTCCGTCGATCGACTGCGCGTCGTTGCGTCCTCTGATCCAGCTCGGAGTCGCCCGCGTACCGGTATAGGCGATGTTGCGCAGGGTGATGTTCCGGGCCCATTGTCCATAAAGTCCGTCGAACGCCCAGGCGTTGGTGAAGTGCGCGCAGAAAACCTTTCCGCCGTCGATGTCCTCGACAATGATGTTTTCGAACGCAATATCCTCGAACGTGCCGTTATCGGCGATCATCACCGCCATCGCTCCGGGATAGATCCCGTCGTTCTGACGGTTTTCCAGCACGATGTTGTCGTGGAACCGGATATTCCGGAATGCAATGCCCCGCGCCTCGGGACCGACGAGCATGTTGTGCGCCTTGTCGGCCCAGAAAACACAATTGCGGATCTCGTAATCGTAGACATCAAACTTGTTCTGCGCCAGATAATAGACCGTCCAGATGGAAGCGTCGGTGAACGATCCGTCGGAGGCGGTGTGCGCGGTGACGTAATCGGTCTTTCCGTTGAAGGCCTTGATAGTCACGTTGTCGTCGTAGTTGCGCTGGAACGTATTCTCGACCAGTACATTGCGGCAGCAGATGAAATCCATGCCGTCGGAGTTCATGATCCAGCCGATCTCCTTGATATTGTCGATATGCACGCCCGTGCTCCCGACGATCTTGAGCGTCCAGTTCGGCGTGTCGCGCAGCAGGATGCCCTCGATCTTCAGATTGTCGCAATTGCGGAACTCCATCTGCGGCCGCCGGCCGGCGCCGTGATCCTCCTGCGACGAACAGAAAACACCTCGTCCTCGAATTGTAAGGTTGGCGGCATTTTCAGCCTCGATCCGTCCCAGCACGACCGCCCCTTCATCGAGATAGAGAATACGGCCGCTTTCATTCGCAATACGGATCACACCCGCATTGTGCACCCCGGGACCGAAATAAGTTACATTGGCACCCATCGGGATCGCCGTGTCGGGCAGGTCGGGCAGGATGAAGAGGTTCTCCATCCGATTGCCGTCGAACTCCACCGAAACCTTTTGCGCGGGATCGCCCAGTTCGAACTCGACGCTGTTCGGGGTCTGCACGTCGGGCACGATGCCGTAAGAGAGCGGACGAATCTCCACTTTCGAAAACGTCCCCGCACGGCGGGTCACGCGGACCTTCAACGGCTGCCGAAACGAGTCCGTAAACAAGGCGAACCCCATTGTATACTGGGTATATCCCGCCTCGGGATTGCCGGCATAATCGGAAACCCGAGCATTATAAACGAAGATCTCCTCCCAGGTTCCGCCCCGAAAAACCTCGACCTTATAGGCGGCGTTTCCGGGCAAGACGTCCCGGCCCTCCCCATAGGCTGTTCCGGGCATCAGGCAAACAGCAAGTATCCAGAATACGCCCTGTGTAATCTTCAACAACATTCCTATTCAGTTTTAAATCCATACTTTTGCAGCAGAACTTTCGCCTCTGCATCTGTCAATTCCTTGCCGGTCAACACTTTCAGCAGAGGACAGTTGATCCGGTAAATGCCATATTCCATATCGACAAATCCGAATCCGCCGTCGAGGCACTCCCAAAGCGTCCATGGAATATTATTTGCCTCCATGGCAGCCACCATATCCGTGAACCACGCCAAACGCATCGCTTCCGCGACGTTTTTACTGCATCCGAATTCGCCGCAATGTACCGCAAGTCCGGCATTCCGACCGTCGGACGCCGCATTGGACATTTCACCCATAATCCGGTCGGCATTGTAGGTCGTTTTGTGAAAAGAGGCATACTGCGGGTATTTGTCAGCATCCGACTGAGTGGGAATGACCACCCCCGGATATTGCACGGCTCCCTGATAGCCGACCCACGCCAGCATCTTATAATGCGACAGCAGCATCGGGAGATAATAATGGAACGACACAACCGCATTGGGATCTTCCTCGGCCACCCGTGCATACTTGATGTAGTTGTAGTCCTGCCAGCCCATTGCCGGGACGAATACGATCCGTTCGGGGTCCTGCTCTCGGACTGCCGTCAGAACCTCATTCTGGAGCTTATTCCAACCAGTTGCGTCGGGTGTCCCGTCATGCGGTTCGTTCAGCAGTTCAAAGGCCACGCACTTCGGATTGTGAGCCTTGAATTCTGCAGCAAGTTTTCGCCAAACATTTACGAAATGGGTGCGAAATTCGGGATAGGCAGGGTCGTACAACTCCTCCTCCCGGTAACTGTCCGAGCCTTCACGGGGAGCCAGTGTGTGCATGTCGAGAATCGCATACATGCCGTTTTGCTCGCACCATGTAAAAAGTTCGTGTAATTTCCCGACGGCCTTTTCGTTAAACTGCCCCTCCCGGTCAAAGATGCACAGCTCGTCGACGGGAACCCGGAAATGGTCGAATCCCAACTCTTTCCACAACGGGAATTGAGCGGGCATGACATAGCCCAACCAGTCACGATCGGCTTCCGTCATCCAATAAGCGAGGTTCACGCCGCGCCGAAACCGGAAGTCAGAGAGATGATCTGCCACCGATATCGGAGCAATGTCGGCAACCAGTCTATAAGTGTACGTATTGCGGCCTTTGTAAACGGAAAAACTCTCCCCGGTCGAAAGGTCGTACGAAACCTTTTCGCTTGTCGGCCGATAGCCGTCGGAAAGCGTGATATCCAGCGGTACGGCACCCAACAGCTCCTCCGGATATTCCGAAGCATAGATCGTCGTGATCGGGAACGAAACCGTCCTCGTCTCATGGTCAATCACTCCCTCGATCGGTTTCCCGCGAAACAGGAAAGAGGCCGACAAGACCGGAGTTTCGTTCCGGGCTGAGATTTCGTAGGAGACCTCCCCGGCTCCCGAGCTGACCGTCACGGTTCGGGGTTGCGTCAGGTCCATCGTCGTCTCCGGTTCCTTCGGAGAAACCATCGCATACCCGGGATTCAACTGGAACGTCAACTCCACGGCATCCACATCCCGCTTTTTGTCGAAAGTCAGACGGATCGTCCGCTTGCCGTCGTCGATGACCGCCGAAATGGAAGTCCGCCCGCCGTCGGCAGCGGTCACCAGGGCAAAAGGCTTATTCGCAAATACGCCGTCCAGTCCGGAATCTTCCCCACAAGCAGGCATCAATGCGACATAAATTAGCAGCAATATGTATTTCAAGAGTTTTTTCATCTTTATCGTTGCTTTTTCAATTATGATTGTCATTCGGCTTCGGGATCGACCAATTCCCGCACGACCTCGTAAAATTCGATCTCTGCGAGTGAAAAATAGGGCTGGTAGACATCGGTTCCTTTCACCACCTCGTATTTTACATGGGAAATAGGTTCTTCCGACAGAAACAACTCCGAAGTGTAGGAGGAACCCAGATCACCGGGCAGGTTATCCAATTGGGCCAGCAACGCCCACGTTTCGCCATCCGGACTGCCGTAAATATTCACGGTCTTGGGCAGCGAACCGTTCGCTTTCTTACGGTTCCAATATTGGAATTTAAGCGCTGAAACTTCCTTGCGAAGATCGAAAGTCAGGTGATGATAACCCGTAGGCTTCAATTCGGGATAGGTCCACTCATCCCAGAAACTCTGGAAAAAAGTATCCGGATTTCCATCCACAAGCAATTCCAGGGGGCCTTCGCTCGGCTCCTGGGCATTGGTAGCCAACTGGTCTGCTGCGAGCGGGATCAGATTCTCCGCAACAACCACATAATAGGACTCGGCCTTTTCACACTGCCGTTCGATATAGACGGGTTGCCCGGGCGTTCCGTTTACATCGTAAGCCGTAAATGTGAAACGGTACTTCCCATATCTGTTCAGCAGTCCGTCAATGTAGAGGGTACCGGTATAGCGGCTGCACTGCTTAGAGACTGTCGTCTGCGTGCCGAAATCGTAATACGAAACCTCGGCATAGAGGAAGTCGCGGCTTTCGATCGGGTTCCATGTCAGTCGGATCGCTCCCGGAAATGCCTCGGCACGGATTCCCTGTACGGCGAGCGCCGTCATGGCCGGCTCATCGTCCCCGCCGCACGAAACGCCGCACGAACAGGCAAAGAGCAACAGTATTTTATATATGCTTTTCATAGATGCAGTTTTTCAAATTCGTGATTCTGTCAATAACCCGGATTCTGGACGAACTTTCGTTCGTTCTTGTTGATGTCATCCTTGGGTATCGGCATCAGGTAATGCATCGGAGTCATGAACTTGCGCTGGACGATCACTTCAGTCACCCGGAAGAAATCGGCATCGGACTCCCCGTTGTAATTCATGCCTTTGGGGCGGACGTTGAAATACTTGTCGCCCTCTTTCCAACGGCGCACATCCCAGAAGCGGTGCCCCTCCAGATAAAGTTCGATAGTCCGCTCCTGACGTGCCATGCGGATCATTTCGTCGCGTCCAAGCGTCAGCCCCGCCTTTTCGAAAGCCTCGTCTACCGGGTCCAGTCCCGCCCGTTCGCGGACCGGTTTCAGCGCTGCTACCGCTTCGTCAATCCGTCCCAAGTTGGCATAAGCCTCCGCAAGATTCAGGTACAGCTCCGCCATGCGAATCACCGGCCACGGATAATGCGGAGCGGCAACATCCTCCTGAATATTGTTGTAGAGCGGCGAACAGCCTTTCTTATTGAGATATCCCGTAGGGGTGTAGTTCGTCGTGCGCTCCTTGATGCCGAAAACATCGTTTTTGCGGAACCTCGTCTGCACGATGTTCGCGTTGTCGTCAGCTCCGTCGCGACGGAGCACTTCGTAATACCCGTTCTGGAAAGCCACCCACGCATAGAAGCGAGGTTCACGATTGATATTCAGGTTCATGGTCACGCCGTCGCAGACATCGTTATGATACTCCCCGTAACGGTACCTCCCGGTATAGTCGTATTCCGGATCGAGATCGATCGGAAGTCCGTTTTTCGAATAGAACATCTCGACCATCGTCAATGTCACACCGACACCGTTGCCCGATGACGGACCCACGCGGTAGGGAGTGGACTTGTATTGCAACCCGTAATGGCCCTCTTTCCGGGTATCGGCCCACAGCACCTCTTTCGAAGTGTTGTAATCCATGAAATTCAGACGGAGCACCCGATGCACGGGATCGGTCGGTTGGGCGAACCTCGACGTAGCCACCGGACTTTCGGTATAGAGTTTATAATCTGCGGCCTTAGCGACCTCAATGGCCTCCTCGGCTGCGGAAGCTGCCTTTTCCCATTTTGCCTCCGAATAAGTCTGGCTGATCAGATGGCGCCCGTCCACCTTGCTGACGAAATTCGCATAGTATTCGCTGTTCCCGTTGAAGAGCGGGGAAGCGGCATAGAGCCACAACCGTGATTTCAGTGCTTTGGCGGCAACGCTCGTGGCCCGGCCGTAGGCCGTGGAGGTCTGCTCTGCCGGCAGCATCCCGGCCGCTTCGTCGAACAGGTCAGAGATCCACTGCACACATACGTCGTAACTGTCCCGCTCGGGGAAGTCTGCCTTGTCCATATCGATGGACATGACGCCCTTGATAAGCGGAATCGGACCGTAGTTCTTCAAAAGCAGGAAATGGTAATAAGCGATCAGAAATTTCGCCTCGCCCTTGTAAATCCGAAGGTTCGCCTCCGTCATGTTGGGCACCGCGTCGATATTTTCCAGCAGGATATAGCACCGCCTGATACCTCCGAAAAGCGTATTCCAGTAGGAGATCACCGGTTCGCTGGCGTTGTAGTTCCCCTTCGGGAAATTGGCGAAGGTCTCGTGCTCCCAGGGAGTGACCACCTCGTCGGCCGTCATCAGGTCCAGCGAAGCTGTTTCGTGACGCGGATTGGGCAGGAACGAATAACAGGAATAGAGATAGCGTTCGGCCATCGTCGGGTTCTGGAAGGCGTCTTTCTCGTCCGGCGTCTCATCGGGGACTACGTCCAGATAACTGCACGCCTGAAACAGGAATGCGGCAGATAAAATCAGGGATAGAATATGTGTGTAATATTTCATAGGATTTCGTTTGGAATTTATTTTATAACGTCATCTGGATTCCAATGTTGAAAACCCGCTGGGTCGGATATTTCAGTCCCGATCCGCCGCCCTGTTCGGGGTCCCACAACTTGAATTTCGAGAAGGTCAGCAGGTTAGATCCGCTGATGTAGAAACGCATTTTCTTGTAGGTATAGCCGATCTCCGCGTTTTTCAGTTTCAGGAACGACGCGTCGCGGAGCCAGTAGGTCGAGGCAACCGTGTTGTTGCCGTATTCCACGACGCTCAACCGCGGATAGGCCGCATAGATATTCGGATTGCTTTCGCTCCAGTAATCGTCGGCGACGAACTGCATGACGTTGCGCTTGACATTGTTATTGATACCGAACGGATGGAATCCGCTCATCACGAGCGACGTATTGGCCGTACCCTGGAAGAAGACCGAGAAATCGAGTCCTTTCCACTGCGCTGAGAACCCGAACCCGTAGACGATCTCCGGCACTTCGGGATACCCTGCATAAATACGGTCGTTCGAATTGATCGTGTTGTCGTAGTTGCCGTTCGCATCGGGCTGGTTGACGTATTTGATGTCGCCGGCCATGATTTCACCGCCCAGCAGTTGTTCAGGACTGTATTTCACCTCGTTATTGTCGATAAACAGGCGTTGCGCCTCATAAAGCAGGAACGAATTGACCGAACGGCCGACCCGCGAAAGATTGGGATACTGCAGGTAATCCGGCTCATCCTGTTCGAGCACCCGGTTGCGGGCGAAGGTGAAGGTTCCTTTGGCAGAAATGAAGAAATCCTTGCCGATCTGATGGGTATAATCCATCGAGAGATCCAAACCGCGATTTCTCACCTTACCCAGATTGCCGTACACTTTTGTCGTAGCCGTTCCGAGAAAAGCCGGAACTGTGCCGCGTTCCAGGAAAATACCGCTCCGGACCTCCTGAAACAGATCGACCATTACATTCAGTCGGTTATAAAATTGCAGATCGACACCGACATTGAGTTTTTCTCCGGTTTCCCAAGTGATCTTCTTATTCTCGAAACGGTTGTAAACGGGACCGCTCAGCGTATACTCCCCGTCGGCGCCCGTCGTATATCCGGCTCCGGAAAGGGAGAGGTCCGACATGTACATGAAACGCGTCTCCTCGCTGTCGTTTCCCACAAGACCGTACGAACCGCGGAGTTTGAAATAAGAGACGGCCTTCTTGATAGGCGCCCAAAATTTCTCCTGACTGACCACGTATCCCACGGCCACCGAAGGGAAAAAGCCGAAGCGCCGTCCCTCGGCGAAATTCTCACTGCCGTTGTATCCGAAATTGGCCTCGATGAGGTAACGGTTGTCGTACCCGTAGGTCAGACGGCCCGCAAGGCCCTGTTTACGCTTGGGCAAAGAACTGAACAGACTACCGGGATTTCCGAGCGCAGTCTCCTCCTGATTATACACGACCATAGCACTCACGTCATGACGGCCGAAACTGCGGTTATAGTTGATCATTCCCTGGATATATATCTTGCGGTCTCCGTCAGTACTGCTGGAGGTGGCGAGTGTCGTACTTTGCTCGTTGCCGCGGATCTCCAGATCATAGTCTTCCAATCCGTCATCGCCCGTATGCGTACCCGAAATTTCGTAGGAATTATAACCTGCCGAACGCGATGTCTGGGTATAGGAATAGTTCTTGAAAGAGATCAGCGCCGAAGCGGAAAGCCCTTCGGTGATGAAATCGAAATTCTGATCCAGACTCAGATTGGCGTTCAATACGCTCTGGAACTCGTCTTTGTAGCCGGTAACCATTTCAGCCACGGGATTCTTCACCATGGCTTTGCCGCCCCAACGGATATGGTTTACCGTCGGATCGTCGGGAAAGGTTATCGGCATATCGGCGGGATTGCCGTTCATGATCATTCCGAAAATGTTTTCGCTGCTTTTCACCGGCCCGTGCGTATCCCGGAGCTGGGTGTTGATTTTCAGCGACACTTTGGTAGACTTCGTAAGATTGACGTTGACATTGTTCTGGAAAGCGTAACGCCAAACCGAGTAATTGTTGTTATAGGAGAAGTAATCCCGGCTCAGGTTCTTCAACATACCTTCCTCGTGACGGACGGTGGCGCTCATGAAGTAATCGACCCTCGAACTGCCGCCGCGGATATTGAAGTTAAAGTTTTCGTTGACTGCCAAATTTTTAAACATCTCATCGTACCAATCCACATCCGGATAGATATATTTGTTGCTGCCGGCCCGCGTACCGTCGATCTTCGCCTGCGTATAAGGAATCTGCCCCGTACCGCGCGTCAGAACCGACTCGTTGTACATCTGCATGTAGGTCACCGCATCGACCGTTTCCGGGCGGCTCGTCGGAGTCGAAAGAGCCGTCTCGAAGCGAAAATTAATGACCGGCTTATCCAGATTCTTACCGTTCTTCGTCGTAACGATCATCACGCCGTTGGCTCCCCGCGAACCATAGAGAGCGGTCGCCGTAGCATCCTTGAGCACCGAAAAACTCTCGATAATCTCCGGGTCCAGCCCGTTCAGTTCATTCGCGTCGATAGCCACACCGTCAAGGATGATCAACGGCTTGGTCGCGGAACCGAACGTGGAGATACCACGTATCCAGAAATCCGCCTGGTCGGCACCGGGCTGTCCATTGCGCTGCACGGCGATCACACCAGCCAGGCGTCCGGCAAACCCGGTCGACAAACTCGACGAAGGCATCCGCAGTTCCGCGGGAGCGATGGACTGTACCGAACTCACCAGCATGCCTTTCTTTTGCTGGCCGTAACCCACCACCACAACTTCGTCCAACGCATTGGCGTCCTGTTTCAACGCCACGTTGAGATAATTCTCACGGCCAACCGCAATCTCCTGGGCTTCATACCCGACATAGGAGAAAAGCAGTGTTTTCCGGTTTGCCGGCAGGTTGATCGAAAACATTCCGTTCAGGTCCGTCGTAGTACCGATGGTCACACCTTTTACCTGTACGGTGGCTCCGATCAGCGGCTCTCCGGTGGCCGCATCGGTGACAGTACCGGAAACCGTTCGGGGAGCAGACTGTGCATATATTCCGCAAGGAACCGCGAAAATACCTCCGGACAACACGGCGAGCATAATCAACCGCGCAGTCCGCAACATATTATCAATCTTAATACATTTCATGATTTTCTGGGATCAAACATTAGCGATTCGTAGAGATGGGACCCGACTACAAATAGAGAACGGGATAAGAAGTAATGTCGTAAACGTGTGTCATGAGCATGTTTCATTTTACAATTTTCAGATAAAGTAGTTTCGGTTGAAATGCCGATACAAAATTCTTCTCTTATTTAGAAAAAAGGTCGAAATTTTACCGGAAAAACACCGTAAGGAAAATAAAGTGGGATTCCTTCGTTTTTTTTTGGATTTCGGCAACCCATTCGTTATTTTTGGCTATGCATTCATCTATAATCCAATGAAAAAGATCATTTTAACAACTCTTTGCTGTCTGACGGCCGCACTCACATCCGCAAGGGAAAAATCTCCGGTCACGATCATCATGCAGGTTTCGGACCCCCAGATGGGGTTCTATGCCGACAACCGCGACATGGCCTATGAAACCCGCACCCTCACAAAAACCGTCGAAGCAATAAACAGGCTCCGCCCCGATGTCGTCGTCTTCGCCGGCGATTACGTGCACAATGCAGCGGACGAGAGCCAATGGACGGAATTCCTGCGGATCGTCGCAGAAATAAATCCCCGCATCAAGACCCTTTATCTCCCGGGCAACCACGACGTCCGGCTGGAAGAGGGTTCCGTCGATGTGGAACCCTACACGAAACACCTCGGAACCGACCGCTTCTGTGTGCGTGTGAACGGGATCCTACTGACCGGCATCAACTCGGATTACCTGAAAGACGAAACCCGGGACCCCTCGAAAGAAGAGAATCAGTTCCGGTGGCTGGCCCGTTCGCTCAAAAAGAAAAGGGCCAGCCGGACATCTCTTGTCTTCGCACACCACCCGTTCTTTCTCCGGCAAATCGACGAACCGGACGGCTATTCGACCATTTCGCCGGAAAAACGCCGGAGATATTTCGAACTGTTCCGGGAAACCGGTGTGCAAACCGTCTTTACGGGACATTTGCACGACAACGCGGAGACATCGTACGACAACATCGGAATGATAACCACGAGTGCCGTGGGCCGACCGTTGGGAGACGCTCCTTCGGGAGTGCGGATTATTGTCATCAAGGATCGAACGATCATCCACCGGTACTATCCGCTCGATGAAATACCGGACGCTCGAACCGGACTGATCCAGGCTCTCCGATAACGGAGTTCAAATTCCGGACGGTACGACGAGGCCGGTTCGACGAATCGGCCTCGTCGCTTTCAGAGCGTAAAAACCATTGCTATCGGATAGTGATCCGAAATGTAAGGCGCCCCGTAATCGCCGTCGAGGGTGACGAACTTTCGACATTTCATCCTGCCGCGGTAGAAAAGATGATCGAGAATAATCGTGTCCGGAGCCGATCCGAAACCATTGAATGTTCCCTTTTGATCGGTTTCCGCCGCTGTATCGCGTGCCGAAGCCATCAGTCTGGTCAACGGCTTGAGATGCGGATTGTCAATGGATGTATTAAGGTCTCCGCCCAAGATAACCGCCGCTTTCTTACCGGCAATCTGTCGAATCTTCGTCACGATCAGTTTCACGCCCTCCTCACGGGCAATTTTCCCTTGGTGGTCGAGGTGAGTGTTGAAATAGAAAAACTCTTTGCCCGAACTCTTGTCGCGCAATTCGACCCATGTTACCGTGCGGTTGCAGGCGGCATCCCATCCGCGCGACACGTTGTCGGGAGTCTCGCTGATCCAGAAGGTGCCGCTGTCCAGCAGTTCGAACCGGTCGCGGAGGTAGAACACCGCCATCGTTTCGCCGCCTTCGGCCCCGCCGTCACGATCTTCGCCGACACGGGCATACCGGGGACATTCGGTGTCGATGTAATACAACTGGTCTTGCATGGCTTCCTGCACGCCCATCACATCGGGAGCCTCCTGCCGGAGCATTTGCGCCGTGGCGTGACGACGGTTCGGCCAACTGTTGTCGCCGTCGCGCCCCCAACTGGTACGCATATTGAAAGAAATCAGTTTGATAGATACTGCATCCTGACCGGCCTGGACCGAGTTCGAGAAACAGAACGCAAGCAGCAAAAAAAGCATTGTCTTTTTCATCGGAATATTTATTGGTTCGTTGCCTGATAGATTTTACCATTTATTTTGATTCTCAGATTCTTCCATTGCGGCGGCAGGACAGACGGGCGCTGCACGAGACCGTCCGCCGTAATCTCCAGCCCGCCGAATCCGAACAGCACGGCCTGCAACATGCCGCCCGCACCCGTCATGAAATAGGGATTGCCGCTGGTGGCCGTTTCGGCAAACACCCCGAACGGCGGCCGCAGGTTGGGCAAGTAGGAGCGACGGAACATTTCGCAGGCTTTTTCGGCCATTCCGAGCCGGGCATACTGAATCGCAAAAACCGAGTAACTCATCGCCGGACCGTTACGCGGATCGATTCGGCGCTCGTAGTATTCCAGATCGCGCAACTGAGCTTCGCGTCCGGTCACGATGCCCAGCGGATAGCCCAGCAGGTTGGCATCGGCCTGTTTGATCATCTCGCCGTCGTAGCCGGCATGCTCGCGCGTCGTTCCGTCGGCGAAGTGCGGGATGCGAAGGCCCGCGGCTACCGCACTCCACTGCGGATCGGGACGCTCGCCGCAAAGCTCCGCCGCAGCCGAAGCGTACTCCAGTGCCCGGCGGGCCGCGCCGTTGGTAAAGGCATTGTCCGTGACGCCGACGGCGTATTCGTTGGCTCCGATCACATTGCGGATCGAGTAGCTGCCGTCGGCATTCGCCGTAACGCGATCGCACCAGAAACGTGCAGCCTCGCGCATCAGCGGGAAACCCTCGCGGCGCAGCCACTCCCGGTCCTGCGTCACACAGTAATAGTTCCAGCTGGCGATGGCGATATCGGCTGTAATATGATGTTCGAGCGGACCGGTGAGGGCAAAGGTCGGCGTAGCCTCCTCGCCCCGGTCATCCCCTTCCCAGGGGAACATCGCGCCCCGATAGCCGTGGGCGTAGGCCCGACGACGGGCCGCATCGAGTCCGTCGGTTCGGTAATCGAGCATCTGGCGCGCCAGGCAGGGCCGGAGCACCAGCAGCGCCGGATACATCCAGATCTCAGAATCCCAGAAGATATGACCGTTGTAAAAGCCCCGGGCCGAAAGGCCCATCGGCGGAATACTCCGGCGACTGCCTTCACGGATAGAGCCGTAAAGGTTGAACAAGGCGAAACGCACATCCAACTGTGCCGTGGGATCGCCTTCGATCTCGATATCGCCCTGCCACAACTCCGCCCATTTCCGTTCGTGTGCCGCAACGAGTTGCGCCGCTCCCTCCCGGGCTGCATAAATAGCCTGCCTTTCCGACTCATTCCACGGGTCGGCGAAAGCGGCTGTAGTACAGATTGTTCCCACAAGGGAGAACGACGCCCGGCCGCCCTTGCGCAGAACAATCCTCACGCTTTCCGGTGAGACCGCTTCGCACCCTTCACCGCAAAGGAAAGTCGACGAAGCCACAATATGGTCGCGGCCGCGGTTGTAACTGCCGGAAGTGCGCTGCACGGCAATACGGCTGCCGTCCTCACATCCGACCGTGCGCGACTCCCGCAGGGTGTCGGCGAACTCTCCGGGAACGGTATGACCGTTTGAAAAAAGAACCTCTGCATCGCGTTCCGCCGTCACTTCCACCTCTGTCATAAGAGCGTAAGGCATGTTCCGCAAGGCCCGTATACGATAGACGACCGTCACACCGTCCGTTGAAAAACGGGTCGTGTGCACTGCACGCCGCATATCGACCGACTGATGCTGTGGACGGATCTCCGACGGATCGAATCGATGACCATCGACAGCCATTGTCAACCCCAGCGGATTGATCCCTTCCAGAATACGACTCACATCATCTCCGAACCCCGGCTCATAACTCCCTCCCAGAATCACAGAACCGAGGGCAAAAGGCTCCCGATCCACGGCTACGCCAATTTCTCCGTTGGCCATGGCGACGGCAAAATAATCAGCCGTGGTATCTCGTGCGGTAATTACCCACCCTTCGCTGCGGGCATCGACCGACAGCGGAACGACCGCCAGCAGCACGACCCAAAAAACAAGTCTCATCATGGTTCTATTCATTTACGGGAACAAACGTCACGGCTTGCCCGCCACGGGCAGTCATTGCAATTTCGAGCATATCGGCAGAAGTCACGGTCCGTTTTTCGATGCGATAGTTTTCGGGATTCTCCGCAGAATCCGGAGCGTCGGCATAGATCGTTGCAGTATAAGTCATACCGGACTTCAGGAAGCCGAGTTTCTGGGTCAATGTCCGGGGCTCATCGTTCGTGCCGGCGCCCAGGAAGAAACTGTCACCCGCACGGCGTACGACGACAATATATTCGCCGGGTTCACCCTGCAATGCTTCGGACCAGTCACAGTCGGCATCGAAATCCCGGAAGAATTGGAAAGCCGGATGTCCCTCGTAGTTTTCGATCAGATCGGACGCCATCTGAAGCGGAGAATAAATAATCACCCAGTTGGCAATCTGACGTGCCAGCGTAGTCTTGATACAACACGAATTGTTGTCGCCGTTCCACTCCTGCATTCCGGTTTCCCGGCCCCGGACGCGCGAGTAATCAAGATCGAATACCCCCGGCGTATAATCCATCGGACCGCTCAGGAGCCGTACGAAAGGCAGTGTACAGAGATACTCCGCGGAGTTCCCTTCCGACCATGCGTTCCACTCCATGCCGCGTGCCCCCTCCCGGGTCATCATATTGGGCCACGTGCGGCGAATGCCCGTATCCTTGATCGGCTCGTGGGCATCGATGACGATCCCATAACGGGCCGCCGTCTCGACGACACGCTGGTAGTGCCGCACGCCATACTGCGAGTGGTGGAGCTGGCCGTCCCTGAAGCCTCCGGCATATCCCGTTTTGACGGCATGCACACCCAATCCGGCATAGCGCTGCATAGCCGTTTCCAGAGCCGCTTCATATTCAGGAATATTACCACCCGTTTCATTGTGCATCCACAACTCGATGTTCTTCTCCCGGGCATACGCGGCAATGCGGTCGAGATCGAAATCTGCATAGGGCTTCACATAATCGAAGTGCTGCGTTTTACCCCAGTTCTCCCAGCCTTCGTTCCACCCTTCGAACAACACTCCCTGAATATTGTTCGCCGCTGCGAAGTCAATATGACGCAGAGCATTCTCCGTCGTCGCTCCATGCCGGGGTCCCATTGTCCATGTATGGGTGCCGAGATGCAGTCCCCACCATACGCCGATATATTTCTGCGGTTTGATCCACGAAGTGTCAGCAATCTTCGAAGGCTCGTTCAGGTTAAGGATCAGCGACGAGTTGATCAGGTCCACCGCTTTGTCTCCCACTTGGATCGTCCGCCACGCCGTCATGAATTTCGAGGGAATACGAGCCTTTATACCGTCAGGCAGCGGAGCCAACTCGGCTTTGAAGGCCAGCGAATCGGTCCGGTAGAGATTCATTTCGGGGAAATCGTACAGCGCCGCTTCGTGAATCGAACCGTATGTGCCGTCCACACGGAATGTGAAAGGCGTATTGGCGTTTTCGACGGCCGAAACCGGCAGTTCGCGATACAACAATTCATAGGTGTTGAAATTTCCAGGAATCGACCACGACACGCCGTCTTCGGCGAAGCGGAATTCGGTCAGTTCATCGGTGACGGTCAGCGAATCGAGGTCCGGCACCTCCCATTCATAGCGGAATGCCACACCGTCGTCAAAAGCCCGGAAACGAAGCGTCAGCAACACGCCGTCGTCGTTTTTCAATACCGCCGTCATTTCGTTGTGGCAATCGCGCAGGATTTTATTTTCGCCCCACGGCTGCGTCCATGTTTCGTCCACGGACCTTTTCACAATCTCCCGTACCGAAAAGCCGCCGGCGAGGTTCCGTTCTTGCACCACGAGGCCCAAGGCAGAAGGAAGGATCAAAGGTTTGCCGTCGCGTTCGACGGTATAGGCCATGCAGCCGTCGGCGCCCGTCACGAACGAAAGGCGTGTGCGCCCGTCGGGAGAAATTATCTCCGGATTCCCGCCGCATGCAAACAGAAGCAAGCACACACAGGACAAAAACAAGTTCCGGAACGAGAACTTCAAAGTTTGGTTCATGCTAAATTTATTTAAATGAGGTTATTGTAATTTTCGGGCTATTTGCCGGTCATACCTTAAGGAAAGTGTTTTTTCGATACAAGAAATAGAGAAACAGCCAGCAGAGCACGATATAACCTATATCGTAGATCACCGCCCCTACTGTTTCACTGCATTTGGAAGCAAGTCCGCCGACGAAAAAATCGGACGCATAACGCAGTGGAATAATCCGCTGCGCCATATAAATCGTAATGGAATTCAATCCGATAACCCGGAAAACGAACGTCCATCGTTTGTACCCGCACACGTCAATCAGGTAATAAAACAAGGCGGTCATCCCCAGCGAATAACCGGAGACCACGCAAGTGAACGAACTGCTCCATAAATTCTTGTTGACCGGCATGATAAGATTCCAGCACAAGCCCGCCGTCGTGATCGCCAGTGCGGCGACGGCCATATAGAACGCTTTCCAAGAGCCAGAGAGCCCTCTCCGGCCATCGAGCAAAAATTCGCCGGTGAACATTCCGAATAGAGCCGATACGACTGCCGGCAGGGTGCTCAATATCCCTTCCGGATCGAATGCCCCGTAAAGGATGTGTCCGGGAAGGTACTGTCGGTCAATCCATCCGGCCAGACACCCCTCCACCGAAAGCGGATCGGCACCGACCGGAGCATCGGGGGCTACGACCAGGCCGAGCAGCAGTGAATAGCCTATTAGGATAATCCCGGCAACAGCTATCCGAGTTCTCACGCTGCAATACACGCAGAGCAGTGCGGCGAACATCCAGGCCAAGCCGATCCGTCCCAGCACGCTTGCTATGCGCAACGAGGAGAAATTGAGCTCGAACAACCCGTTATAAACCATTCCCAACAGGGCAAGAATCAGTCCGCGGCGGAAAATCCGGTCCAGAATCCGTTTTCTGCCGAATCCGCGTGCACGCTGTTTGGCCAGCGAGAAGGGGAACGCCACGCCTGCGATAAAAAGAAACAGAGGAAAGATCGTGTCTTGAATCGTTAGTCCATTCCACGCCGCATGCTGCATCTGCGACGCAAGCATATCGGTAAAAGATCCGGGCCACAGTGCGCACAACGAGGTCACGAGCCCTGAAAAGCCCATAATAAAGAACATATCGACCCCCCGCAGGGTGTCCAAAGATAAAAGTCGTCTGTTCGGGTTCATCATCGCAGTATATTTAGCACCGGTAGACCGATTTATTCGCCCGTTCCATCGAAGAAATAGGAGGCGTAGCGATAGCCGCATTTGTCGTAAAGTTTCCGGAATACCGTCATGCGCCGGGTGAAATCCCCGAAATCGCGGCGGTCGCAGGCCCATCCCACCTCCGCTAATGCGGCCAGCCGCGGCAAGGCCATATGCTGTGCATGGGCAAAAGAAGCGATATATTCCGTCCATATATTCCCTTGTACTCCCTGAATACAGGATTGTTCCGCTGAAGAAAGACGGTCATAGGGATCGAACGAATAAACCTTACGAACCGGCACGTAACCGCCGATACCGAGTGGTTCGAGGCGCTCCGGCTCCTGCGTCTGAAAATAATCGAGATAACAATGCGTGTTGGGGGTCATGATCACCTGATTCCCGGCCTTGGCAGCGGCAACGCCGCCATCGGCACCGCGCCACGACATAATCGTAGCCGTCTTTGAAATCCCTCCTTCGAGTATTTCGTCCCACCCGATCAGATTGCGCCCCCGGGCGTTGAGCCATTTTTCAATCCGATGGACAAAATAACTCTGCAATTCGTTTTCATGCTCTAACCGCTCATTACGGATACGCTGCTGACAGGCGGGACAGCTCGTCCAACTCTGTTTGGGACACTCATCCCCGCCGATATGGATATATTCCGAGGGAAACAGTTCACACACCTCTGCAAGCACGTTCTCCATGAATTCGAACGTCGAATCCTTGCCCGCGCAATAAACTTCCGGGAATACGCCCCATCGCGTCCGTACCATATACCCCTCACCGGCACACCCCAGCCAGGGATAGGCCGCCAGTGCCGCCGAGGCATGTCCCGGCATTTCGATTTCAGGGATGACCGTAATGAACCGTTCGGCCGCATAGGCTACGACGTCACGAATTTGTCGCTGCGTATAGTATCCTCCCGAAGGTATGCCGTCGTAGATATTCGTATTGCGTCCAAGGACTGTTTCGGCACGCCGTGACCCCTCTTTCGTCAATCCGGGATAATGCCTGATCTCGATACGCCATCCCTGGTCGTCGGTCAGATGCCAGTGAAAACGGTTGAGTTTGTGGAGCGCCAATATGTCGATGAACGTTTTGATCTCGTCAACCGTGAAGAAATGACGGCAGCAGTCGAGCATGGCGCCGCGATAAGCGAAACAAGGTTCATCCTCCACATGCACTGCCGGAAGTCGCATGCCATACTGCGAGATAAGTTGACGCAAGCTCTGCAATCCGTAGAAGAGTCCCGAAGGGGAACCGCCCGTCACGGCGACACGCCCTTGGCCGATGTCGAGCGAATAGGCCTCCGCCCTGAGCGCCGGATCGATCCCGAGTACGATGCCGCTTTCGGAAATTCCGGAAACTTTCAGCCGAAGTCCATGTTCTCGGCAAATATCCCGCACGAAGAGTTCCGCGACACTCCGCAACGCTTTAGCCCCGCCGGGTACAGCGATCCGCGATCCGGCGGAGAGCACCGCTCCTTCGCCAGTTGCGTAAGCGATGTGCTGAGGCATGGGAACGATCGCGGGAGAATCCGCCGCTCGGGTTTCCGTAAATGAAACAGCAAGCGCCATGACGGCAAAAAAAACATTTTTCATATCGGTATGTTTTAGAACGGTTTCAGGGAATGTTAGGGGTGTCCCACACCCGGGTTTCCACGCATCGGACGAACAGGGTCTCCGTACCCATACGGATCCGGAAATCGCCCTTTTCGAGCCGCCAGCGACCGTCATAACCGACAAACGCCAGATCGGATGCCGGTATCGAAAGCGTCACCGTACGGGTTTCGCCCGGTTCAAGGGAGATCTTCTCGAAATTGCGCAGCCGGATCACGTCAGGCGTCAGGCTTGCCACCAAATCGCTCGACCAGAGCAATACGGCCTCCTTGCCCGCGCAGTCGCCTGTATTGGAGATATCGACCGTGAACGAAAGCGTATCTCCGGCCCGAAATTCCGTAAGGTTAGCCCGCAGATTTCCGTATTCGAATGTAGTGTAACTCAATCCGTGGCAGAAAGGCCATTGCACGTCCATCACGGCATCGTAGTTGTATTCGCCCTCCATCGTACCCCTTTTCTGACAGGGTTTGTAGTCATAGGTGGCCAACGCATCGGGCCAGCGCGGATAGGTAAAGGGAAGCCGGGCGCTGAAGTTCGCATCCCCGGCAAGCAGATTGGCCAGTGCGTCACCCCCGTAATTGCCGGGCAGCAGGATATCGACGACAGCCTGCGCCAACGGCTCTATATCGCCGATCAGACGCGGCCGTCCCTCGTTCAACACCAATACGAGGGGTTTCCCCGTAGACGCCAGTTCGCGGACCAGTTTTTTCTGGTTTTGCGACAAGTTCAGATCATTCATGTTGCCCGGAGTTTCACAATAGGAGTTCTCGCCGATGCAGACGACAATCACGTCTGCATCGGCCGCTGCCGAGACTGCTTCGCCGATTCCCCGCACACGCTCCACCTGCCAATTCTCCGAGGGGGTGCCGTATTCTACGCCTGGAATCCAGGTAACATGATCGAATTTACGCGCCAAGGCCTCGTAAATCGTATTGTAACGATCTGCAAACTCATCGCAACGCTCACCCTGCCAGGTGTAAGACCAGCCGCCGTTGAGACAGCGCATGGAATTGGCATTGGGGCCGGTGAGCAGGATACGCGCCGACTTCGGGAGCGGTAGCAGACCTCCGTCGTTTTTGAGCAGCACCTCCGACTCTTCAGCAGCTTGCAAAGCCACGGCGGCGAATTCATCACTCGCGAAACGATCGAACTTCGAAGTGTCCGGGAACGGCTCTTCGAACAGCCCGATGCGCATTTTCAACCGCAAAATCCGACGAACGGCATCATCGATGCGTCTTTCGGAAACCAGCCCTTCCTCGACCAGTTCACGGAGATAGACGCAGAAATCCCGGTCCAAAGGGACCATGGCCATATCGATCCCGGCATTTATAGCGATCCGAACCGCATCCTTGCGGCTCTCGGCGATATGATCCCGCTCATATAGATTGTAAATATCATTCCAATCCGTAACGATCACCCCGTCCCAGTTCAGTTCTTCCTTCAACCACCCCGTGAGCAACTCGCGGTTGGCATGAAAGGGCATACCGTCGTTGTTGGACGAGTTGACCATCAACGACAGCGCCCCGGCCCGGATACATTCGAGAAAGGGGGCAAAATATTTTTCGCGCAGGGCGTTGCGCGTAACGGACGAAGGCGTTCGGTCCTTGCCCGACACGGGGACGCCGTAGGCCATGAAATGCTTCAAACAAGCAGCCACCCGATACATCCCGATCCGATTGGGATCATCGCCCTGCAAACCGCGCACGGAAGCCGCCGCCAACCGGGAATTGACACAAACATCCTCTCCGTAACTCTCCCACATCCTCGACCATCGGGGATCGCGTCCCAAATCCATCACCGGCGCAAAATTCCACGGAATGGCACAGGCACGGGTTTCATAAGCCGAAATCTCCGACGAACGGCGCATCAGTTCACAGTTCAGCGCGGCACCCATGTTGATCCCCTGCGGAAAAAAGGTTGCACCGCGGGTGTAGGAAGCACCGTGCATTTGATCGACACCGTAAATGCAGGGAATCCCCAGGCAGTCGAGCGAACGACGCTGAATCCTACCGATAATCTGCGTCCATGCCTCCCGGGACTGCGCCTCATCGAACGGTACGTTGAGAATCGACCCGACTTTGTAATGTCCGATGACCGTATCGAGCAGCTCATCGCTGATGAACGGATGCCCGGAATCATTCATATCGGTCACCATGCTGACGGTCAACTGACACATTTGGCCGATTTTCTCTTCAAGCGTCAGGCGGCCGAGTATCTTTTCAATCCGGGTTTCGATCTTCGCATCGGGCCGGATAGCGGGCGGCACTGCTGCAAACAGCGCATTGCAGCCCATACAAATCAACAAACAAGCTATTATTTTCATTGCATCAGAATTTGAGTCGTCGCAGGGGCTCCTGCGGTTTCAGTACGTCATGCACCTTGCGCTCGGAAGCTTTGGCGACAAAAGGCAGCCGCTGGACAATGTCGTCGGCAGAACGCCCCAGTTCGGCCATATAGCGCCCCGAATCGACGACAAACGCCGAAATACGCTCGTCGAACGAGGCCAGATCGGCAGCCGCGAAACGAAGGGTCAGCGCCTGCGACTCCCCGGGCTGCAATTCCCGGCTTTTGGCAAAAGCCCTCAATTCGCGCACGGGCTTCGGCAGCGCCCCTTGCGGGGCTGCAACATAAAGTTCAACGACCTCCCGTCCGGCGCGCGAACCTGTATTGGTTACACGGAGCGTTACCGCATAATCCGTCCCGGAACGCCTGACGGCCGCATCCGTCCACTCGAAGGTCGTATACCCCAAACCATAGCCGAAAGGATAGGACACCGCCTCCGGAGCATGGGTCGAGAAATAGCGGTAACCCACCCAGATATCCTCCTCGTAACAAGTGAATCCCAGGTTTCGCAGGTGCCGTTCCGGGGCGTCGTCGGCCCAATCGCCGCAGCGCCCCCGATAGTCGAGCGGAAAATTCTTCGATGACGGATGATCCGAATAATCCGCCGGAAAAGTCATCGGCAGCCTTCCCGAAGGCGATACGCGGCCGCTCAAAACATCAGCCATGGCATTCCCGGCTTCCAAACCTCCCTGCCAGGCCAACAAGATAGCGTCGGGAAGTTCCTTCCACGACATGGTTTCGATCACGCCGCCGATATTGAGCACCACGACCACCTTCTTACCCGCGGCATGAAACGCCGAGCAGACCGATTCGAGCAGTTCCCGTTCGGCTTCCGTCAGGTAGAAATCCGATGTAGGACGATCGTTGTATTCACCCGAATTGCGGCCTAAGGCAACGATGGCCGCATCGCTGTCCGCCGCACGCGAAGCGATGAATTCCGGCGTCAGCGTCGTTTCGGGGACAAACCACTTTTCGCCCAAATAACGCAGGGCGTTCTGCTCCGCGAGCAGTGCCTCACCGAAAGACATGTATTTTGCATAGAGATCTGCCGTACGGGTGTTAAGCCGGAATCCGGCGTTGCACAAACCTTCGTCCAAATCGACCGTATAGGCTTTGTTGACGTGTCCGGCGCCCGTACCTCCGGCAATGCAGTCATAGGCATTGACTCCGAACACCGAGAGATTACATCCTGCGGCAAGTGGTAAAGCAGCGCCTTCGTTGCGGAGCAAAACCATGCCTTCCGCTGCCACCTGACGCGATACGGCAGCATGTGCTTCCAAGTCGGGAGTCTCCGACACGGCTTGTTTCCGGAAACGGGGCGTCCGCAGAATATATTCGAGTACACGGGTCACACACCGGTCAACATCCGCCTCGGCGAGTCTCCCGCTGCGCACCGCTTCTACAATCTCTCTCGCCTGAGCCGGTTCTCCCGGCATCATCAGGTCGTTGCCGGCATGTACTTGTGCCACGGTGTTACGTTTTCCGATCCAGTCCGACACGACAAGACCTTCGTAGCCCCATTCGTCGTGCAGAACAGTGGTCAGCAACTCGCGGCTCTCCTGCGTATAAGGTCCGTTGATACGATTGTAGGACGACATGACCGTCCACGGACGCCCCTCCTTGACGGCGATCTCGAATCCTCGCAGATAAATCTCACGCAACGCACGTTGCGACACCCGGGCGTCATTCTGTAAGCGCATCGACTCTTGGTTGTTGGCCGCAAAGTGCTTGACCGAAGTCCCTACGCCTTGCGACTGAATGCCCCGCACCATCGCCGCGCCGCATTTGCCGCTCAGCAACGGGTCCTCGGAATAATATTCGAAATTGCGGCCGCAGAGCGGATGGCGGTGGATGTTCATACCCGGACCGAGAATCACGTCGCAGCCATATTCGAGCACCTCGTTACCCATCGCTGCGCCACAGCGTTCAATAGCCGCCTCGTCCCAGGTCGAGGCGAGCATCGTGCCGATCGGAAAAGCCGTACAGAAATAAGTCCGTGCATCTCCTGCACGTTCCGGATCGATACGAAGGCCCGCAGGACCGTCGGCCATCACCGTTGTCGGAATGCCGTAGGATTCCAAAGAGCGGGTAGTTCCGGCCGAACCGGGAACTGTTTTCAACGTGCGGCCCGTTACAGCGCCCTCGCCAGCGTAACCCTCCATTGAGGTTCCCACCAGCAGGCCGGCCTTCTCCTCAAGGCTCATAGCCGCAACGATCTTCCGGACCGGAGCCTCGCCCAACCGGGGCTTTGCAGACGGAACCGCCACGACCAGCGTCACGGGAAACAAAAACAGTGCGATCAGTAGTTTTTTCATAAAGTATCGATTAACGGTCTGTCGAGGCGTATACCTCGGGAGTATTCAGATAAGTATAGTAATTATCGACATTGCGGCGGGCATCGACATAGAGTTCCGTCATGGTCCCCTCCATCCTGCCTGCGACAAAGAGCGCCGCCCGGACGGTTGTCCCCGCTTTCACGACAAAAGGCCCGTCGTAAAGGTCTGATCCGGGAACCGGGGCCGTACCGTCCAAAGTATAGCGTACTTCGGCGGGATATTTCTCCGTGTCGAGCGTCACCCGGGCCTTTTTGCCTTCGGAAAGCATCTGAGCCGTAATCACAACGTCGTCGCTCAATGGAAAAGCATTGATTCCCCGCGCATGCAGCAACGATACATGAACATTGATACGACGACGGAAATCATTCCACTCACATCGCTCCCGGGGAGTCCAGGCAAGTTCGGAAACAGCCAGCAAACGCGGGAAAATCATGTATTCCAAATGTTTTTCCGTTTCTATAAACTCGGTCCATGTGCAACCCTGTACCCCGATGACGTGCTCTTTGCCGCCGTCATAGATATATTCGACCGAATCCGGCGAAACGAATTCACCGCGAATTATCGATTCATTGTCGGCCGCCTTTGCAGGGGTATCGGGGACGGGATGAAAACCGTACATCTTCCGAATCGGCGAGAAACCGCCCATCGCGCGCGGCTGTGTATGAGGATCGGCCTGATACCAGTCGAAATAGAGGATCTCGCCCGGCGACATGACCACATCGTAACCGCGGTTGGCCGCCTCGATGCCTCCTCGCTGCCCCCTGTAGGAAATTACCGTAGAGGTGGATCGCAGGTTGTTCTTCAGGATTTCATCCCATCCGATCATCGTGCGTCCGTGTTCCGCCAGAAACTTTTCGGCGTGTTCGACCAGATAGCATTGCACCTGGTCCACTCCGCCCAACTCCCTGGCCAGATGCCGGCATCTGGGACAGCTCTTCCAAGCTGTCCGGTCGGCCTCGTCGCCGCCGATATGGATGTATTTCGAGGGGAACAACTCCAGAACCTCGGTCAGGACCTCGTCCATAAATTTCAACGACAGCGGATTGCCGACGCAAAACTCGCCGGAAGTATAGGCCCGGCCCGAGCAGCAGAGCTCCGGATAAGCTGCGAAAACCTCGTCGGAGTGCCCCGGGAACTCAATTTCCGGAATCACCTCGATGAAGCGTTCGGCAGCATAGGCAACGATTCTGCGAATTTCCTCTTTCGTATAGTAACCGCCATAGGCCCCCGGTGTGTCCTCGGGTACATAATGCCTGTCGCCGTAACTCCACCATTCGAGCCAGTCGGACTCCGTACGGAATGCTCCCAGCCGGGTCAGCAGCGGATAAGCGTCGATCCTGATGCGCCAGCCGCCGTTATCCGCCAGATGGAAATGAAATTTGTTAAGCTTGTACCGTGCCATTTCATCGAGGAGCCGGAATATCGTTTCAACGGGGAAAAAGTGCCGCGAAACATCGAGATGAATACCCCGATAACCGAAACAGGGATTATCGATGATTTCCACGCAGGGAATCCCCTGTGCGGTCGCCAACAGGCACAGCGTCTGCCGGCCGTAGAACAGTCCCGCGGAATCCAGGGCCGTAAGGTCAATGCCCCGGCGAGTCACTTTCAGCCGGTAACCCTCCGGACGAATCTCCGGAGCCGAAGGATCGATTCGGCAGGCAACGTACCCATCGCCTGCACGCTCCACGAATCGGGCGCTGTCCGTTTCAAAGTAACCTCCCGTAAAGGTTGCCTCCTGCGGCATCGGCACCAGAATCATTTCGCCGACAGATCTCCGGCAGGCAGTGCCGAAGAACGAAAGAGCGACAATGGAGATTGCAAAAATGAGTTTCATAATCATATCCTATGGATTGAGCCGATTCCATCCACTCTGCCGGGACAAAATCTACCGGGTACGAAAATACTCCTGACATGGATCATGCAGGTCGAATTTTTACCGAAAAACGGTTGTAGGCCCGCTTCTGCGGACAATCAAGCGATTTTATCGCCTTTTTCGTTCAGTCTGTCGATAAATTCCTTGGGAGAGAATCCGAATTTCTTTCTGAAGCACGTACTGAAATATTTCGGGTCGTTGAATCCGGAAGCATAGGCCAGATCGGCAATACGCATCTTCTTCTGCTCTTCGAGCAAATGATAGGCAGCACGCAGTCGCACGTCAATGATGAATGCAGCCGGAGTCAACCCGGTGAGCGATTTGAGTTTTTCGGTAAGAATCGTACGCGACATATTCATTTCACGGGTAAAATCGGCCTGTGCAAATTCGCAATCGTCGATATGCGCATTGACGCACGCCATAGCCTGACGCATGAACTTTTCGTCCATCGAAGTATACTCCAGTTTCTCCACCTCAAAAATCGGCTGGTTGCGGAAATGCAGGCCCCGAATCTCCAATTTTCGGAGTTGATTGACAATCTGAGCGTAGAGCAACTGCAGGTTGAAGGGCTTGGTGACATAGCCGTCCGCCCCCGAATTGTACCCTTCAATCCGGCTTTCGTCGGCATTTTTGGCCGTAAGCAGGATAACCGGAATATGACAGTATTCGAAGGTCTGCTTGATCCGTCGGCACAATTCGATACCGTCCATGCCGGGCATCATGATATCCGAAACGACCAGATCGACCGGCTGTCGGGACAATATACGAAGCGCTTCTTCTCCGTCGGATGCCGTTTCAATTCGGAAATAGGGCGCCAAAAGATTGGAGATCAACAAGAGCAGTTCTTCGTTGTCATCGACGACCAACAGCGTATGGTCAGTGCGTGTGCGGGAGGGGGTATCGGTCATCGCCGCATCGGGCTGCACCGGAACGAATTCTCCGGCCCCTTCGTAAATTTTTTCCGCGGCATCGTCTCCGGTATCATCGTCGATCTCCTCTTCGGTATAAGCATCTCGACCTATGGGTAGCGTGATTCGGAAACAGTTGCCGTCCTGCTCGTCGCTCGACACCCGGATTGAACCTCGGTGGAGGTCGGTGAGATCCTTGACCAACGATAGACCGATACCGGTTCCAATCGTATGGTGTTTCCGGTAATTGCCGTCGTAAAACCGGCGAAAAAGTCCGTCGATAGTCTGCTGGGTCATCAGTTCGCCGCTGTTGGCGACCGAAATGCAGACCGAACAGTCGTCTCCGGTTTCGATCCGGATGATAATTTCACCCTTGTCGGGCGTGTATTTTGCCGCATTGGACAGCAGGTTGTAGACGATCTTATCGAGTTTGTCGGGATCGAACCAGCCGTCGACCTGTTCCGACGAAGCACGGAAATAGACCTTGAGCTGCTTTCGGGCCACAAGCGGGGCAAAAGCTTCCACACACCGGCGAACGAATCCGACGACATCGCCATGCGAAACACGGATTTTCAGATTCCCGCTCTCGACTTTCCGGAATTCGAGTATCTGCTGAATCAGTCGCATCAGCCGCGTCGCATTGGCCGACATGACACCGTAAAGAGTCTGATTGTCCCCTGTGCCGTTGTTCAGGTTCTGGAGCGAAGTAAGAATAATCGTCAGCGGAGTCATCAGTTCGTGAGTGACGTTGGTGAAAAACTGCAATTTGGCATGATTCAGTTCTTCGGTTTTTTGTCGCTCCAACTTCGAAATCTGCACCTCCTGACGCAGCCGGAGCCGGTAGCGCAGGAACCGCACGACCCCATAGGCGAGCACCAGCAGCAGCACGGAATAGATCGTCCAGGCCCACCACGAAAGCCACGGGGCGGGGAGTATCCGCACTGTGAGCGTCCGCTCGTTGCTGCTCCACACGCCGTTTTCCCCGGCAGCCTGCAGACGGAATGTGTAGGTTCCCGGTGAAAGATTGCTGTATGAGGCGAAACGGTGGTGCGAATCGGCCGTAACATACTCCTTATCAAATCCGTCGAGCCGGTATCTAAAAATATGATCGCGCGGATTGGCATAGGAGAGCATCGAGAATTCGATGAAGAAGTTGTTCCGGTCGTGCGTAAGCGTCACGGCATCCGTGTAATCGATATCCCGGAGAGAGATGCGCGATCGTTCCCGTGCGGGAATGGTCCGTAACGAACGATTGTGCACCTTGAAGTCTGTGAGCACGATCGGCAGTCTCGTCTGGTGGGGCTGCGTGCGATTGCCGGTGAATATCATCAGCCCATTCGATCCTCCGAAAGCAATGCGTCCGTAATCGACCTGCGCCGAAGCGTTTCGGTTGAAGAAGAACGACTGCATGTCGGCCGATATAATATAGGTATTGATATGCTCGGGATTGCCCAGGCTGTCCGGCGAAAAGGAAAAGACCGAATTATTCGTGGTAATCCACATCCGGCCGTTTTCATCCCGGGCAATATTGCCGATACCTTTGTTTTCCAGATTCGGGAAAGCCGACACGGCCTTAAAGCTCCCTTCCGAAGGAATACGGACCGCAAGTCCGTCCGCAAAAGTTCCGGCCCAGATACACCCCGTATCGTCGGCCTGCAGGCAATAGACATGATCGGAAATCATGCCGTTGTCGCGTGTATACTGCCTCCAGGTTCCGTCTGCCGTACGGATATGCAGAATGCCCTGACCGTTGGAAGCGATCCAGACATCGCCTGCTTTGTCGCAACAGATGTCGAACACATAAGTCTGATCGAATGGCGTAGCGTATCCGAGCCATTCAGCAGCGGTGTGGAAACGCCCGTCTGTCGATTCGACGTAAATACCTAACCGGGAGCCTATCCACAGATTGCCGTGCGTATCCTCACACAGAGCAATCACGCAGTCGTCCAGAAAGTTCGGCTGGTTGAAATGATTGATCTGCCGAACCTTGTGCTGCGTTTCGTTATACACCCAAATACCGGCGTTTTGCGTTCCGAAATACAGTTCCCCGGTAGTCGAGCGGCGGATGATCGTATTGACGGTCGAAGTGTAAGGAAGCGACTTCAAATCGGGATGCTCGTGGTAATCGACGATTTTACCGCTTCGAATGTTGTATTTTATAAGGCCGAAATCAAGCAGCCCGAACCAGAAGTCGCCGTTTCCGGCGTAATACATACTTCGAACAGAACTCGTGTTGTAACGGGTTCTGATCGGTTCCAGCCGATCGGACTCGAATTTGGTTCCGCTGGTCTGGACCTTGCAGACGCCGCCACCCAACAAACCGATCCACATCAGTCCGTCACGGGTTCGAAGGATCGAATTCACCTCGTTATAGGGCAGGTCTCCCACGTTGTCGCCGGGAAAGAAATTCTGGAACGAATCGGGATTGTCGATGTCGTGGAGGATGCTCAACCCGCTGCGACCACCGATCCAGATGGTATTCTGCTCGGGATTTTCCTCAATATCGTAAATAATATCGTCGAGCAGCGAGTGCGTTCTGCCCGGCACGTGTTTATAATGCACGTAACGGGTCGGTCCCGGGGCCAGAGGATTAACCAGCCGCACCACTCCGGCGCCCCACGTACCCACCCAGATATTACCCGCGACATCACGTGCCAAAACATGTGCTTTACGCAGCACGGCATCGTCGCAAGCATAGGCGCGATCCTCACGGATATCATAACGCAACAAACCCTGATCGAAAGCGGCGATCCACAGGTTCAGTTTGTCATCCTTGATGATGGAGGTGACCGCCTTGACGGGACGACCCGCCGAATTGGAGATCGGGACGGGATGAAAATTACGGTCGAGCGCATTTTTGCGGAAAAGGCCCTTGTCGCCGCCGATCCAGATGCCGTTGCCCGTATCGCACAGAATGACTGCGATGTTGCAATCCGCCAACTCTGGATATTCGTCGGCCACGATGTTTCCCGAAACCTTGTCGAGCCGAAAAAGGCCGTGCTCGGTTCCGATCCACAGGTTCTTGTCGTGGTCCTCGGCAACGACATTGACGAACGTGTTGAACAACCCGTTCGAAACATCACGCATACCGTAGGTGATGGCTCCGTATCCATCGTAGCGGGCCAATCCGTTATAAGTTGGAATCCAGATATATCCATCGGAATCCTGATAAAGTTTGCGCACTTCGTTCGACGGCAGAATGTCGGAAGGTAACGGGGTGAAACGCACCTGAGGAAAAGACTCGGCAGCAACGATCTGTATCTCGGAAAGGACAAATCCGATGCAGACTATGAAAAAACGGGATATAAGAAAGCGACGATGCATAACGGGTATTTTCGGAAACTAAAGTATACATTTTTTTCGGGAAACACAACTGCATCCCGCCGAATTGTACGATCATTTGGCCGAAAGAGAACGGCGCAATACGGCTCAAAACGTCCGGACAACTGCAATTTCGCCTTTATTTCAATAAGGTATCCGTATACGGGAAAGAATCTTTCCGGAAAATATTCAACCCCGCGGCCGATAAAAATTCATTCTTTTGTAACTGCTTTCCCAAGTCCCCTAAAGAACGAACCGACCCTGATAACGATATGACAACAAAAACAGATCTTGTACGTCGAATAGTATCTTTGGCGTTTATGTTGCCGATACTCTGTGCCTGCGGCCGAAAATGGACGGTCGAGCCGCATGACACCTACTGTCTGATTCGGCAAGACGGAGGACAGACTCTGGGCTATTTCCCCGGATCCGGCGTCCGTATCTTATATTCCGACGGATACGCTTTCAAAGACCTGAACCGAAACGGGATTCTCGACTGCTACGAAGATTGGCGGTACACCCCGGAAGAACGGGCGGAAGACCTTGCAAAGCGACTCTCCGTCGAAGAGATTGCCGGATTGATGTTATACAGTTCCCATCAGGCCGTCCCGACGGATTCGGTAGGTTACTGGTCCTCGACCTACAACGGGACCTCACTCCGGGAAAGCGGACTTCCCCACTCGGCTGTTTCGGACAAACAGCGGAAGTTCCTCCGGGACGACAATCTCCGGGCCGTGCTCGTCGTCCGGGTTGAAAGTCCCCGCATTGCAGCCGAATGGAACAACAACATGCAGGCCTTCGTCGAAGGCCTCGGACAAGGCATTCCGGTCAATATCAGTTCCGATCCCCGGAATGAAACCCGAGCCTGGGCCGAATACAACGCAGGGTCAGGAGGAAAGATTTCGTTGTGGCCCAGTCCGCTCGGGCTGGCCGCTACGTTCGACCCCGAACTGGTCGAAAAGTTCGGACGGATCGCATCCGCCGAATACCGCGCCTTGGGTATCGCCACAGCGCTGTCGCCGCAGATCGATCTGGCGACCGAACCCCGGTGGAACCGGTTCTACGGTACCTTCGGCGAAGACCCCGATCTGGACACCGATATGGCGCGGGCCTATATCGACGGATTCCAGACCTCCGTCGGAGCTGCCGAGATTGCGGACGGCTGGGGGTATGAAAGCGTCAATGCCATGGTCAAACATTGGCCGGGCGGCGGCCCGGAAGAAGGCGGACGGGATGCCCATTTCAGCTTCGGGAAATACACTGTTTACCCCGGCGGAAATTTCGAGCAACACATCCGGCCCTTTGTGGAAGGAGCTTTCCGCCTCAACGGCAAGACACGAAAGGCCGCAGCCGTCATGCCCTATTATACGGTTTCCCACGGGGTGGACCCCTCGGGAAAAAAGGTCGGCAACGGTTTTAGCAAATATATCGTCACCGATCTGCTGCGGAACAGATACGGATACAACGGCGTCGTCTGCACGGATTGGGGCATCACGCACGACTATTCCAGCATCGAGGAGGCTGACGGCAAATGCTGGGGAGTGGAGGCATTGAGCATCCCGCAGCGGCATTACGAAGCGCTCAAAGCCGGAGTAGACCAGTTCGGCGGCAACAACGACAAAGGTCCCGTGCTGGAAGCCTACCGAATGTGGACCGCCGAATTCGGCGAAAAATCTGCCCGGGAGCGGTTCGAACGTTCCGCCATAAGGTTGCTGCTCAATATTTTTCGGACCGGTCTGTTCGAAAATCCCTATGTAGACCCGGACCGGACGGAAGCGACGGTCGGGAATCCGGAATTTATGCAAGCCGGTTACGAAGCGCAGCTCCGGTCGGTCGTCCTGCTGAAAAACCGGGCGGGAACCCTGCCCGCATCGACCCGCCGGAGCGTATATCTGCCCGAATGCGGACAATCCCGCCTACCTGTAGACACCTCTTTGGTCAAACAATATTACGAATTGGCAGAAAGCCCCGAAAATGCCGACTTCGCGATCGTTTTTATCGACGAACCCGACGGAGGCTGCGGATACGATGCGGCCGATCGGGAAAAGGGCGGCAACGGTTATGTCCCGATCAGCCTGCAATACGGCGACTACACGGCCCGCCACGCACGCCCCGAGAGTATTGCCGGCGGGGACCCGAAAGAACCGTCCATCGACCGGAGTTACCGCGGGAAAACCGTCCGGAGTTCCAACCGGGAAGAGTTGAAACGGGTACTCGGAACGAAACGGCAGATGGGAGACAAGCCCGTCGTGGCTGTCGTTTCCACGACCAGACCGTTCGTTCCGGCCGAATTCGAACCTTCGGCCGATGCCATACTGCTTGCTTTCGGGGTACAGCGTCAGGCCGTGCTGGATATTATCTCCGGCCGGCGGGAACCGTCGGCACTTCTGCCGATGCAATTGCCCGCAGACATGAAAACCGTGGAACAGCAGCATGAAGACGTTCCGAAAGATATGGTTTGTTATACGGACTCGGAAGGAAATACATATGATTTCGCTTTCGGGCTCGACTGGAAAGGTGTCATCCGGGATGCAAGAGTCGAAAAATACAAATAGTCAAGAAATCGCATGAAGAAGCTGTTTTCAATTATTGCACTTTGCCTCGTCGGTACCGCGACGAACGCCCAGGCCCCTTATGCCCAGTTTCAGGGCGGCATGATCGGCTGCATAGAGCCGCAGGGCTGGATCGAGGAATTCCTCCACCGCCAACAAACGGGACTTACGGGACATCCCGAGGCGATGTCCTATCCGTACGACTCCTGCCTTTGGGCGGGTGAGATCGGACGTAACACCGAAACCTACGGAAGCGACTGGTGGCGCTACGAGCAGACAGCCTATTACACCGACGGTCTGCTCCGCCTGGGTTACCTGCTCGGTGATCGGGAGATGATCGCCAAAGCCGAGGAGGGGATTCGCTACACGCTGGCCAACGCATCGTCCACAGGTGTTTTGGGCAACAAAGCGATTGAGTCGATGTGGCCCATGTGTGTCTACTTCCGGGTGCTGCAAGCCTATTACGAGCGCACGGGCGATCCGGCGATCCCCGCAGCCTTGGAAAGGCACTACATGAACTTTACGCAGGAGCAGGTCGAGAAATGGCGCAACATCGTCAGCATCGAGGGAATGTTGTGGACTTATGGCAAAACCGGCAATGCGAAGTTGCTGGATATTTGCGAAAGAGCCTACAATGGCGGAAAATTCGGGGACCTGACGCCCGCAGTCGCGGCCGGCGACGAACGGTTCGTCATGCATGGCGTCACCTGCATGGAAGAACTGAAACTCCCGATGCTGCTCTATGCTTATACGGGCAAACGATATTACCTGGACCTTGCACTCAACGCCGAACGCAAACTCACCCGCGACCACATGCTCCCCGACGGCGTTCCGGCCAGTGCAGAAGCGCTCGTCGGAAACGGGAACGTTATCAACAGTCACGAAACCTGCGACATTTCCGACTACACCTGGACGCTGGAGCAATTTCTCCTGACCACGGGCGAAGTCCGGTGGGCTGACAAAATAGAAAAAGCGGTCTTCAATGCCGGACCGGGAGCCGTTACCAAGGATTTCCGATCGTTGCAGTATTTTTCGTCCGTCAATCAGGTAATCGCAACGGGGCGTTCAAATCACAACGAATTCTTTCACGGTTCGACCTGGATGGCCTTCCGGCCGACGCATGAAACGGAGTGCTGCGCCGGAAACGTTCATCGTTTCATGCCCAATTACGTCGCACATATGTGGATACGCGGAAAAGACGGCTCTATTGCCGCCGCGCTCTACGGACCTTCGGCCGCAACATTCAAACTGCCGAACGGCCAACAATGCCGTATCGTACAGCAAACCTCATACCCGTTCGACGGAGAGATCGAGTTCTCCTTCGGTCTGAAAAACAGGACGAATATTTCGTTTCTGCTGCGCATTCCCACATGGTGCAGGGATGCCAAAATATATGTTAACGGCAAACTGTGGCGAGACGCATGTCCTGCCGGCACGTTCGTGACTCTCCGGCGCAAATTCAGGAACGGCGACCGGATTCGGTTGTGTCTCGGCATGCAACCCGCCATGAACACCGTTCCCGGACAGGGAATCTATGTGCAGCGCGGACCTTTGCTCTTCTCCTATCCTGTTCCTCAACGGAAAACAGCCGACCGGACGGTCTATGCGAATATGAACGGCAAAGTTCCCGGCAACCCCGAATTCGAATGCTGGAACATCGAGCCAGCCGGATCCTGGAACTATGCCCTTTGCTCCGATCCGGTCATACCCCTGAAGGTCGTTCGGACAAAATCCGCAGCCACAGGAAGCTATCCGTTCGATCCGAAACATACGCCCGTGAAAATCTCGGTTCCCGTCAAACAGATCGACTGGGAATTGGAAAAAGGACGCTACACGCCGCGTCTTCCGACCAAAGGGATAGCCTGCGCCGTATCCGACTGTATCGAATACCTCGAACTGATTCCCTACGGATGCACGGAACTCCGGCTTACTGTGTTCCCGCAATGCAATTAAGAATTCAAACCGAACCCGAAATGAACATTTTCCCGCTCCGACTTCTCGTCAACCGGACGATCCGAACCCTTTGTCCTGCACTCCTGCTGCTACCGATAGCCTGTAATGAAAGCGGACTCACGATCCGCGTCATCGATCCTTTGACCAATGTTCTTCCCGGAATCGTTTGCCCTCCTGCCGGGGACGATACCGTCCGCGTGGCCCGCGGCGAGAACGCCGTTCTGCAATTCGTTATCTCCGCAGACGACTCCGTCGCGGCAATGAATCCTGTCCTCCGGAGTCTCAAAACAAAGCAGGGAGCTTCGCTCGACAAAGCCGTTCTGGGCTGGGTCCGGAACGTACAGGCTTCCCACGCCTACGTGCCGGCGGCCCCCGACGCCCTGCAATCACCGTCCGGAGAATATCCCGATCCCATTCTGACCGACACCACCGTATCTATCGCCGCAGGCGGGACCGCTTCTCTCTGGTTGGACATTCCGATTCCGGCCGATGCCGAAGCGGGGCTTTACGAAGGATCGGTACGCATTTCCGGGCTAAAGAACGGAAAACGGATCGTTGCCGACCGACAATTCACCATACAAGTTTATCCGGTCACGCTTCCCAAGCAGTCGTTATTGGTTACCAACTGGTATTTCCCCGATAAATTCTCTTTTATGAACGACAACGAATACGTGGAGGACGATTCACCGGCCTATTGGGAATGTATGCGGCAGCTCGTCGAAACCGCCTCGGCCTATGGTCAGAACGTCTGGTTGCTCTACGAAACGGGAACGCCGGTTCCGACAGCCGATGGCAAAGGACTGACGTTCGATTTCTCACGGATGGACAAAACGATCGAATTCCTGCTCCGACATGCCGACGTACGGCTGATCGAGGCCAACCATTTCGCCAAGCGATCCCACAACGGATGGACCGATCCTTTCTGGGCCAACGTACCGGTCCCCGACGGCGAGGGCTCCTATGTTTACCAGCGTCTGCCTTATGACGACCCGCGCGTGCAACAATACATCGCAGCGTATTTCCCGGCTCTGCAGGAACACTTGCGTTCCAAAACGATCAATGACGGAAGCGGCCGCAGCTGGCTTGACATCTACACACAACACATTGCCGACGAACCGCTCGACGAAAATAAGACCTCCTGGGAAGGATTGGCCCACCAGGTAAAACAGGCTGCCCCCGATATCCGAATCATCGAAGCTTACCGCTCTTCGTCCTACGACCCGGCGCTGATCGACATTCTGGTGCCGCAACTCGACGAATTCGCTTGGGAAATCTATCGGACAATGCCTGCCGGACATAGTTGCTGGTTTTACACTTGCATGTATCCCCGGGGGAATTTCGCAAACCGTTACGTAACACTGCCGCTCATTAAGACACGCCTGCTGCATTGGATAAACTACAAATACGGCTCTCCGGGATACCTTCACTGGGGCTTCAATGCATGGGGAGCGAACGGCGATCCTTTCGGGGATGTTTCCGCCCCCGCCAATGACTGGCCCGGCGGTGACTCGCATATCGTCTACCCCGGTTACCGGAAACTCTATCCTTCGATCCGGCTGACTGCCATGCGTGACGGCATTCGCGACTACGACCTACTGAAAATGGTTGAGGCCCGGGATTCAATCCGTGCGCAGGCTTTCGTCAATGCAATCATATTCGATTTCGACCGGTACGACACGTCAGTGTCCAGATTCCGGCAGATTCGCCGGGAAATATTGGATTTTTTGGAAGACATGCATTAATCGGAATATTCAAGCAGTCAATCTCTGATTCAGTTCAGCAGATAAAATAATCCCGTTTGTCAGTTTTCGGTCGGTATTCATGACATCGGTTAAAAAGGCGTTCGACTCGGGAGCGATCCCGGCCTCGCAGAGCGAGCACCTTTCGTATGCCGAAAAGTTTTTCGGCATACAAAGGTACAGCTCGCTGTTATCTGGCGATAACAAAAATCCGCGGCGGAAATTTTTTGTGAAAACTTTGAAAAACCTCCGCTACGGCTTTCGAGGACGGGTCTTTCCCGGTTGCAATATTACAACCGTCCGGGCGCCAAAACAAGCTCTAGGTGCGGACTGGAGCGGTCGTGGCCGGACATCAAAACCGAGGTATTTCAGTCGGTGGTATCCTGCATCATGAAAGGTAGGTTTTCTTGTTCCGTTCATTATTCCGATATAAACTGCGTGAAGCAGAAAATGGTATTTTGAATGGTTTAAACCATAAAACCAGACACACACGCTTTACAAGCATAAAGCGAACGTTCAATCTTAAAAACATTGTACCATGGATTCATTAAAAGAAACCGACAACCTCGCAACAAAACCATCGAAGCGTCCCCGTATCGAAGTCGACGAAGAATTGATGCGTCAGATGATCGCCGGACAGGCCCCTTTGGATTCGAAAGTCATCCGCCGGATTCCCGAACCGGAAGCGGAAAATACGGACGCTCCCGAGGGAAAGACATCGGAAACGGTATCCGGAGCATCGGCTCCGACTGCTGAAAGGACAGACGCCAATACCCAAACGAGTGACGTAAAGGAGCTGGCCGGATTCCGTCGCAAAAAGATTCCGCTGCCGGATTTCGAACGCACGTTCTTTGCCCCGGCGGACTGCCGTAACCGTTCGGCGATCTATATCAGTGCGGCAACCAAGTACAAAGTATCGGCAATCCTCCACTTATTGGGAATGAGAATACAAGGCTTACAGCTTTGGTCGACAATATGCTGCGCTTTGTAATCGGAATTTACAGCGACGAGTTGAATTATCTCCACGAGAAGAAGAACAACAGACGACTATTTTAAACAGACAATGCGATAAGCGATTACTTTGGGTTTCTGATATGGACGTAGCGAAGCGACTGGCATCCGAACCGCAGAATGTCGCCTTTTCCGCCGATGTCTTTCGGATTAGCCGTCGCTCTCTTCTTTCAGAGTTGGACATTGGAACCGTTCGCCAATTTGGTCCTCTATTCGGCTTATCGCATTATCTATCATTTGGTTTGTCACCTTGGCATAAATCTGAGTCGTGGTCGTATATTTGTGTCCCAACATTTTTGACACTGTTTCCAGCGGAATGCCGTTCATCAAGGAGACCGTCGTTGCAAAGGTATGTCTCGCCATGTGGAATTTCAGATTCTTGGTAATTTCGCATTGTCTGGCGATATGTTTCAGGCAGACATCCGAGGATTTCAATGAAGCTACCGGAAAAACCTTTCCCGGATTCTCGGGAAAGAGCCGGTTGAATCGGTTGGCAGGAATACGATACTTTTCAAGAATAGCTTTCGCAACCGGAAGTAGTTTTACCGTAAACGGTACTTTCGTTTTCTGACGGATACTGCTAATCCACCATGCTCCGTTCGGAGTTTGTTTCAACTCCTCATAACTCAGTTTGGCCAGATCGGCATAGGACAGGCCCGTAAAACAACAGAACAGAAACATATCCCGTGTCCGATCCTGACGCTGCTGCTTGACTTTGCCGATAATTAGTTTATTGATTTCTTCTTCGGTGAGATATTCAATTTCCGGCTGGTCGGCAAAGTAGTAGTAATAGGCAAACGGATTCTTCTCCATTTGCCCGTCGTTAAACGCTTTCTTGACGATATGCTTCAGTGATTTGATCTCAACGCTGATCGTCGTGTCGGCAAGGCCCCTGACATGTTTCAGATAGGCGGCAAACTTCTCTGCAAAAGACTGATCCAGTTCCACAAGGGGTATATCCTTGACTTTATAGTCCTGACAGATGAAAAGACTCAAATCGCGTCGTAGCGTTTGATAACGGAATAAGGAATGGATAGTACGGTCCACATCTATACGGTTCTTGTACTCTTTGCAGAATTCATCGCATAACTCCAGTAACAGTTTATACCTTTTACTGAAACCCAGATAGGCGTTCTTCACCTTATCGGCGGAAACATATCCGTCACGGTCGCAGATAGACTGGTAATGCTTTCCGATCTGGATACGAATATTATCCAGATAGCGGTTGATACGGTCGGCTTCGAGGCTTTTGCCTTTGGCGCGACCGCCCTTCACCTCCCACAGATGGGGAGGAACGCTAAGTTTGGCGCTGAACTGGGAGATCGTACCGTTGACGGTAATACGGCCCATGACGGGAACAACCGGCTGAACTTTGTGTTTGTCCTTTTTGAGGTAGAACAGAACCTTGAATGTACTGCGCATACTCCGATGAAATTTGGGGGTTAAAACTAATTTCCTCAGAGTTGTCTGTCAAGATGAAGCGCGATGCAAGAAATTGCAAACGAATATTTTATGCAAAATACAGCAAAACAGACGAGGTAACGATCTGGAAACCGTAACCTCGTCTGGAATTACCTTATTATGCTTGGAATCCCTCGAAGAAGAAACCCTGTGCAAAGATTAAATCGCTGAATATTTAATATTTACACCATTTTCTCCTCTCGGGAAACGAATGGGTAGTACTCAGGTACATTCCATTCGCCCCGTTCGAGAGATGTGCGGAAATATCCGCTTATAAATGGGAATCCGTTACATCATGCTGCCCATACCGCCTGCGGGCATCGCCGGCATGGCGGGAGCGTCGGACTTCTTCTCGGCCAGCACGCACTCCGTGGTGAGGAACATCGAGGCGATCGACGCGGCGTTCTCCAGCGCTACGCGCGACACCTTCGTCGGGTCGATGATACCGGCTTTCAGCAGGTCCTCGTACTTGTCGTCGCGGGCGTTGTAACCGAAGGCGTCCTTGCCCTCCTTCACCTTGTTGACGACCACCGAGCCTTCACCGCCGGCGTTCTCGACGATCTGGCGGAGCGGCTCCTCGATGGCGCGTTTCACGATCTGGATACCCGTTGTCTGGTCCTCGTTCTGGCCCTTCAGGCCTTCGAGAGCCGCCGTGGCACGGATGTAAGCCACGCCGCCGCCCGGAACGATACCTTCCTCGACGGCTGCGCGCGTTGCGGCCAGCGCGTCGTCGACACGGTCCTTCTTCTCCTTCATCTCGACCTCCGTGGCGGCTCCGACGTAGAGCACGGCGACACCGCCGGCCAGCTTGGCCAGACGCTCCTGCAACTTCTCCTTGTCATAGTCCGACGTAGCCTTGTCGATCGACGAGCGGATCTGGGCCACACGGGCTGCGATCTCCTCCTTCTTGCCGGCGCCGTCGACGATGGTGGTGTTCTCCTTGTTGAGCGTCACCTTGTCGGCCGAACCCAGCATCTCCAGCGTCGTATCCTCGATCTTCATGCCCTTGTCGGCCGAGATCACGGTCGCACCCGTCAGGACGGCGATGTCTTCGAGCATCTCCTTGCGGCGGTCACCGAAGCCCGGAGCCTTGCAGGCGGCGATCTTCAGCGTGCCGCGGAGTTTGTTGACAACCAGCGCCGAAAGGGCCTCGCCGTCGACATCCTCGGCGATGATCAGCAGCGCACGGCCGTTCTGGGCCACCGGCTCCAGCACGCCCATCAGCTCCTTCATCGTCGAAACCTTCTTGTCCGTGATCAGGATATAGGGCTTTTCGAGCTGCGCCTCCATCTTTTCCGTGTCGGTGATGAAGTAAGCCGAAATGTAACCGCGGTCGAACTGCATGCCCTCGACCACCTCGACATGGGTCTCGGTTCCCTTGGCCTCCTCGACGGTGATGACACCCTCGTTGTTGACCTTGGCCATCGCCTCGGCGATCAGCTTACCGATCGTCTCGTCGTTGTTGGCCGAAATGGTGGCCACCTGCTCGATCTTGGCGAAATCCGAGCCGACCTCCTGGCTCTGCTTCCGCAGCGACTCCACGACCGTCGCAACGGCCTTGTCGATACCGCGTTTCAGGTCCATCGGGTTGGCTCCGGCCGTCACGTTCTTCAGGCCGACGCCGATGATCGACTGCGCCAGCACGGTTGCGGTGGTCGTACCGTCGCCCGCATCGTCGTTGGTCTTCGAAGCGACCTCGCGGACCATCTGGGCGCCCATGTTGGCGAAAGCGTCCTCCAGTTCCACCTCCTTGGCCACCGTCACACCGTCCTTGGTGATCTGCGGAGCGCCGAATTTCTTGTCGATGATCACGTTGCGGCCTTTGGGACCGAGCGTTACCTTAACGGCGTTCGACAGCGCGTCGACACCCTCCTTGAGCAGTTCGCGCGCCTCTACGTTATATTTAATATCCTTTGCCATGACTGTTTATCGAATTTAGATGATTGCCAAAATATCGTTCTGTTTCATAATGAGGTAGTCCACGCCGTCGACCTGGATTTCCTGACCGGCATACTTGCCGTAGAGCACCTGGTCGCCCTCCTTGACCTCCATCTTGACCTCCGAGGTTCCGGGGCCTACTGCAACGACTTTGCCTGCCAGCGGTTTCTCCTTGGCCGTGTCGGGGATGATCAATCCGCCGGCCGTCTTCTCCTCCGCGGGATTCGGGAGAATCAGCACGCGGTCCGATAATGGTTTTACGTTCATAGCTTTGTGTTTTAAATTTGTTTGATATAATATGTTTCATTCGCTTTCGCAACCTCTATCCCATCAATAGATGTGCCAACCGTTTTTTGGCAGATTTTGCGTGACAAACGAGCAGAGGCGACTGCCATTTTGTCATTTCCGCCATTTCCGGACGATTTTTCAGCCGTTTTTTTTGCACGGACCGAAAAATCGTATTACATTTGCATCCCGATACGACGAACACGTATCACACGGTGGATGTAGCTCAGTCGGTTAGAGCGTCGGATTGTGGTTCCGAAGGTCGAGGGTTCGAGCCCCTTCTTCCACCCGAAAAGGTCTTCTTGCGAAGACCTTTTTTCGTTGGCATGTGCAGACAGTTCAATTGGCCGACACGGAACATGCGATACGAATCCGTCGGGCGACATCGCCTCCGTGCTCCGGTTCCCGGGGCTGCATCATAAAAAAACCGGACGCCTCGCGGCATCCGGTTCTCTTTATATTCCGGCAGCAAATTACTTGCGGTAGATCTTCGTGTAGCCGTAGATAGCCTCGTCGCCGAGTTCCTCCTCGATGCGGAGCAGCTGGTTGTACTTGGCCATACGGTCCGAACGCGAAGCCGAACCGGTCTTGATCTGACCCGAGTTCGTAGCCACGGCGATGTCGGCGATGGTCGAATCCTCGGTCTCGCCCGAACGGTGCGACGTCACCGACGTATAGCCGGCGCGGTGAGCCATCTCGATGGCGTCGAGCGTCTCGGTCAGCGTACCGATCTGGTTTACCTTGATCAGGATCGAGTTGGCGCAGCCCATTTCGATACCCTTCTTCAGGAAGTCCACGTTGGTGACGAACAGGTCGTCGCCCACGAGCTGGCACTTGTCGCCGATCTCGGCGGTCAGCATCTGCCAGCCTTCCCAGTCGTTCTCCGACATGCCGTCCTCGATCGAGTCGATGGGGTATTTGGCGACGAGTCCCTTCAGGTACTCCACCTGCTCCTTCGACGTACGCTTGGCGCCCTTCTCACCCTCGAACTTGGTGTAGTCGTAAACGCCGTCCTTGTAGAACTCCGACGAAGCGCAGTCCATGCCGATCGACACGTCGCCGCCCTCGCACTTGCGGCCGGGCTTGTAGCCGGCCATCTTGATGGCCTCGATGATCGACTCGATGGCATCCTCCGTGCCGTTGAGCGCGGGAGCGAAACCACCCTCGTCGCCTACGGCCGTCGAGAGGTTACGGTTGTGGAGCACCTTCTTCAGGTTGTGGAACACCTCGGCGCCCATGCGGATGCCCTCCTTGAACGAAGGAGCGCCCACGGGACGGATCATAAACTCCTGGAATGCGATCGGAGCGTCCGAGTGCGAACCGCCGTTGATGATGTTCATCATCGGAACGGGCAGCGTCTTGGCGTTCGCGCCGCCGATATAGCGATAGAGCGGCATGCCGAAATAGTCGGCGGCAGCGCGGGCAACGGCCAGCGACACGCCGAGGATGGCGTTTGCGCCGAGCTTCGACTTGGTGGGGGTTCCGTCGAGGGCGATCATGGCCTTGTCGATGCCCACCTGGTCGGCTACGTTCATGCCGATGACGGCCGGAGCGATCACTTCGTTAACGTTCTTCACGGCGTTCAGGACGCCTTTGCCCAGGTAACGGCTCTTGTCGCCGTCACGAAGCTCAAGGGCCTCGTTCTCGCCCGTCGACGCTCCGCTCGGAACGGCAGCGCGGCCGAATGCGCCCGATACGGTACGAACTTCGACCTCGATGGTCGGATTGCCTCGCGAGTCGAGGATTTCCCTTGCGTGAATCTCTACAATCTGCATAGTTGTAATAATTTGAATTTTATGGTGTTTGAATGCTAATTCCCTGAATCGGCACGGCAAAGGTACAAAATAATTGTGAATTGCAGTTTCATTATTGTTATTTTTTTCACGACAACAGCATTCGTTTCCGCGGATTTTTCTACAAATATCGTATCTTTGTGCCGCGGCACAGACGCATAACCTGTAAACGACTTTCAATCAATGCGAAAAGTTCTTTCGTTCTCGCTCTTTCTGATGCTGGGCCTCGTCGCCTCGCAGCTGCTTCCCGGCGCACTCGGCACGGCCTATCCGGGTTTCAAGGCGACTGCCGACACCCTGCTCTACATCTGCCTGGGATTCATTATGATCAACGTCGGACGGGAGTTCGAAATCGACAAGTCGCGCTGGCGCTCCTACACCGCCGATTACTTCATCGCCATGGCCACCGCAGCGCTGCCGTGGCTGCTGATCGTCCTCTACTATATTTTCGTACTGCTGCCCTCCGACCTCTGGACCGACTCCGCGGCGTGGAAGGAGAATCTGCTGCTGAGCCGTTTCGCGGCCCCGACCTCGGCCGGTATCCTCTTCACGATGCTCGCCGCGTTAAGCCTGAAAAACAGTTGGATATACCGTAAGATCCAGGTGCTGGCTATCTTCGACGACCTGGACACCATCCTGCTGATGATCCCGCTGCAAATCCTGATGATCGGCCTCAAATGGCAGATGTTCGCCATCGTGGGCGTGGTCGTCGTACTGCTTATCGCAGGCTGGCGGTGGCAGGCGCGGTGGAACGTCCGGCAGGACTGGAAACGCATCCTGGGGCTTTCGGCGGTGGTCTGCGCCCTGACACAGGCGCTCTACATCGTCACCGCGCGGTGGTACGGACCAGAAAACAGCATACACATCGAGGTGCTGCTTCCGGCCTTCGTGATCGGCATGCTGATGAAGCACAGGGAGATCGACACCCCGACCGAACGCCGCGCCGCAACGGGCATCTCGTTCCTGTTCATGCTGCTTGTCGGCATGAGCATGCCGCTCGTGACGGGCGCTTCGGCGGCAGACGCCGCCGCGGCCGCCACCTCCATCACGGCGTCGCAGCCGATGATGCCGTGGGGCGTGCTGATCCTGCACGTCGTGGCCGTTTCGGCGCTCTCGAACATTGGGAAGCTGGTCCCGGTCTTCTTCTACCGCGACCGGAAACTGAACGAGCGGCTCGCACTCTCGATCGGCATGTTCACCCGCGGCGAGGTGGGCGCAGGCGTCATCTTCATCGCCCTGGGATACAGCCTCGGCGGCCCGGCGCTGATCATCTCGGTGCTGACGCTGGTGCTGAACCTGATCCTCACGGGCGGCTTCGTCGTCTGGGTCAAGAAACTGGCCCTGAAAAGCTGCACACCCGAAGCATAATTTCATCGACCTCCATGAAAAGATACGCATTCATCCTGCTCGTCCTGCTGTCGGCGGGAGCCGTCCGGGCGCAGCGGTATGAGAAGAACATCCTGGGCGTCCGCGCCGGCGTCAACGTGTCGACCTGCGCCATCTCGATCGAAGACGTGCGGATAAACACCGGTTCGCGCGCGGGATTCCACTTCGCCGTGACGGACCAGATCCTGCTCCACCGCAGCCTTCCCCTCTACCTCGAAACGGGCATCGGCTTTTCGAGCCGCGGCGGCAGGGCCGCCGCCGAAATCTATGGCGACATCTACAACATGACCATGCGTCCGTTCTACATGCAGGTCCCCCTGCTCGTCAACTACCATTTCCACATCCGGGATCTCCTCACGATCCAGCCCTTCGCGGGCATATACGGCGGCGTGGGCATCCGGGGCGCGATGAAGACCGAATACGGCAACGAGGATATGTTCAGCGCCCCGGGCTTCCTCTCCCGCATGGATTTCGGCGTGCGCGCGGGCGCCGGGTTCGTCATCAGACGCATCTACCTGGGCATAAGCTACGACATCGGCTGCCGCGACCTGTTCCGGGGCGGCGAATTCTTCGGCTACGCACTCCAGCCCGAAAGCGCCGAAATACGCAACAACTGCCTGACCGTAAACATCGGTTACAATTTCTGACATCCGATAGCTATCCTGCTAAAGCAAAAGCATTTACGGATATTTTGCTTCATTGTCCGTAAAAAATTTCGGGGGGGGGATTTTTCGAAAAAATTATCCTATATTTGCCACGTATACAAACCCAAACCCATTCATTATGAAAAAAGTATTGCTTATCGTGGCCGCCATCCTGCTGGCAAATGCCGTTTCGGCGCAAAACTACGAAAAGAACATCCTGGGCGTCCGCGCCGGACTGAACCTGTCGAGCTACTCGATTTCGGCCGGAGGTGCGTCCATCAGCACCGACTCGCGGGCCTCGTTCCACGTCGCCGTGACCGATCAGATCCTGCTTTGCAACAAACTACCCTTCTACCTCGAAACCGGGCTTGCCTTCTCGAGCCGCGGCGGCAAGGTCGACGGCGTGAGCTTCCGCCCCTCCTACCTGCAAATCCCCGTGCTGGTGAACTACCACTTCAACATCAAGGACATCGTTACGATCCAACCCTTCGCAGGTCTTTACTACGGGCTCGGCATCGGCGGCAAAGTGAAGGTCGGCGACGAGAAGGGCGACATCTTCGGAGACGAAGGCGGGTTGAAACGTTCCGATCTGGGCGTGCGTCTGGGCGCCGGCGTCGTCTGGAAACGCATTTACTTCGGACTGGGCTACGACATCGGCTGCCTGAATCTGGTCAAGGAGAGCGACGGCGAGGGCACGATGCGCAACAACTGCTTCACGATCAGCGTCGGATACAATTTCTAATCCGCCCCTGCGCCAATAAAAAAGGGACGTCCATTATTGGCAAACTTTTTTTGTTTGATAATTGATTGATAACCAGTAGTTAGTTTCGCTTAAAAAAGCTAATCTCTACTTATAAGCATACATAGAGGGTTTCAATAACCAACTGATACTGAAGACAAAAGTATATAAAAAAGTCGGATTGTAAAACACTGGAAAAGAACCTTCTTTTATCAATCAAGGAAATCAAAAAGTGTATAGAGCAAAGTGGCGCATGTATGGTATAGATAATTCCGTACATGCGCCACTTTCTTAATCATCTGATTTGCATTGATTTACATTAATTGTTATTATATACTATCATTTGGTACTGATAAGCATTGATTTTGCTTGTGGGGTGTATTATTGTCCACCTAAAAAAATCAAGAATATCTCCTTGAAACGGGTTTGACGAGCAGGTCGATGTGCTCGTGTTCAAGGATATGTTCCATAGCCTTGTATATGGGCATCTTTTCGATACCGGCAATCTTCAGGGCTTCCATCTTGATGGTATTCTCGATGAGCAACAGGTAGTCTTCCTCCTTCAGCTCAACATATTTCTGTGACTGTGATTTTAATTTTGCCATATTGATGTTGTTATTTGTTTCCGAAGTCGGCAGGAATCTCACCCCACAGGCGGTTGTCCCAGTGCAGCACTTCGATGTCCTTGATTCTTGCCTCCATCACTTTGAGGAATATCTCCGCTTTCTGCAATGCCGGGCATCTGCGTGAAGAGGCTGTCTGTTTGTTACGATACCACGTGATGGCTGTAATGCTGTCCGAGTAGATTGTTCGCGGACTTTCCGGATGTTCCATGACATATCTGACCGCCTCGACAATGCCGAGAAACTCCCCGATATTGTTCGTCCAGTTACCGATAGCTTTGGAAAAGAGTTCTTTTCCTGAAGAGAGGTCGACAGCCCGGAAGCGTGTCAACCTCTCTTTTGCAGAATGGGCACCGTCGGTCGCAATACCCACGACCGGTTTTTCTTTCATTGAATTCCTCCCTGATGTCTGTCTCCCGTATAGATGAACCCGTCGGATTCCATACGTCGTACCAGAGCACGCGCCTGATTCAGATAGTCGGTGATGACACCTTCCTTGTACTTGATATCCTTGCGTCCCTTGAGGATTTCCAGCACACCGTCTATTGTGCGGCTCATTACGCTCTTGCCGTCTTTCGGGTCGAAGAAAATCTTTTTGTTGCCGAACGTCACAGTTACTTGATACAATGTCTTCGGGACGATCACTGTTTCCACATGCGCCTGAAATAACACGGGGGTAGCGGCAACGACTACATACCCGTTGGCTTTGTGCATGGGTTTCAACTCTACCGAGTATAGTATGTTTGGCTCGAGAGTTCCTTTCAGGTCTTCCGAAAGGACACAAATCTGCTTGCCGAATCTTGAGTCTTCACGGACTCCCATCAATTTACGTGTCTTGGAATGGCGCGAAACGAACCCTATCAGTTCGCCCGTCTCTTCCGATCTCGCAAACTTCAGTTGCGATTTTTCCGATGTCATATTACTGTTCTTTCATATTCAATCTATTGCTTTCAATTGACAATCTGTTTTCAATGGGTCACTTTTCCATACAAATATATGCCAATTTTTCACGCCAACAAAACGTTTTAGTTATTAATTTTCAGATGGTTATGTGTAATATATATAGAGAAAAGGCTGCATTCAGTACAGCCTTTCCTCCTCTGTAAAATGACTGAAACGCTCGTCAGTATCAGAAGTTTGCAGTAGATAACGGCATTTCCAATAACGGTAAATCCGCCTTCCGTTGGGTATACAGTGATTTATATCGTCAGCATTCAGATATTGGTTCCCTTGTTCCGTACCGTGGTGCATCCATGTAGCGCACCCGGGCAGGTCCGGGTTGTTCCGGACATAGAAGTCCATTTTCTCTTTACCGGCGACAAAGATATTGTGTATCCGTACGTCCTTATCGATAGGAAACCGGTAGGCGTACAACGCGAAGTCACAGATGTCGGTTTCCAGCAGGTTGCCGCCAAAGTGTTCGGGAGCTTTCCGTTTCAGGTTCTCGAACCCCTCCAAAATACCCGGCCTGTCGCATATCTCGGCAAACCTTTCATCCGTTACCGGCGCAGCCGTCGCATAAACCACCCGAAAACCATTATCCGTACTGTCCAGTACCATGACATGCGCGACTATCCCCGGTGATTTGTTGATACTTTCGTCAATGCTGTCCGAGTCCGTGGTCAGACAGCATTTCAGCGTTCCGATGATTAATACCGCTACCACCAACAGTGTCCAAGGACCTATTGCTGCCGCTATCAATATCAATTCATCGGCCCGTTTCCGTATTTGTTTCATTGATTTTGAGAATGTGGCGGCCGGATACCCCCCGGACCTCGGACACGCATACCTTGCATCCTGCATCCAGCAACCGGTTTCTACATTCTTCCAAGGCGGCGTCGGAAATCCTGATGGCAGGTATACCTGCCGCCGTCATCTTGAACCGGGGCACTTCCGTGATCCGGGTAATCGTTTCGGCATCATCAAAATACGCCTCGAATGAATCTCCGACATGGAAAAGGATGATGGTTTCCACGCCATGCCTTTCCTTCATGCCGCCGTAACAGCGGCGAATAATCTCTTCCTTTTTCATATCAAATAGATATATTAGGTTTGATGTCAGCCAAACATGAAAGTGCCTGTAATCCGTTCAACTGCCGGGCTTTCGTCCGAAATACATATACAGACTTTCTTCATCTGACAAATATACAATAAATTACGGAACGACCCATGTCTATTGCATGAAACTATCCTTTCATCTTCACCTCCCTTCTTTCAAATTGTTCGCGGATGATTTCAACGAGTTGTCCGATGCTGTCGATTTTGTGACTCTTACCGCAGGCTTTGCCATGGAACAATGGCGTGAAGTACAGGTTAAAATCCTCATCGATGGAAAAACCTCCCACGAGGACGATACCCGCCTTGATACGGTAATACTCGCCGTACATGGCGTAATCATCCGTAGTTTTGGTGAACCCGTACTCCGGCAACAAGTCCGGCAAAGTGTCCAGGATCGGCCGGATAACATCCTTGAGAAAATTCGGGGTCTCAACTTCCTTTTTCCGTTTCCGACCTTTTCTGCCGGTTCCGTTATCGTCTTGCAGGTAATGGGCATCGAAACGATCCTGATACCTTTCTGTCAGTTCCTTAATATCCATATCCTTTATACATTTAATTGTTTTCCTCAAGCCACTCTTCCAGTGTCATGGAGGCCTCGAAACCGTATTCGTCAATCTGTACATAGCCGTCCTTTTCCGTGATAAACTCTTTCCTGGTCAGGATGGTTCCGCCATGATTTACCATCACCGTCGGTTCGATGGTCGCCAGACGGTCCCCGTCATCCGACTCCCGGATATCGTATGCGTACAGTCCCTCCGGAACGGCATTCCGGTCAATCCGCATATCCGTAAACAATGCAGGCGTGTCATTGATGGTCATAGACTCAAAGGTCTCGTTGCCAATGTTTTCTTTTGTAATCATATTTATTGATTCAAATAGTTTATTATTCCTGCTTGGGAAGTTCAATGGCTCTTACCCAATTGTTCCGGTCATCAAAACATTCATCATTGATGTTGGCCGTAAATTCCAGCGGTGTCATCTTCTCAACCCGCGTTGCGGGGTTATTTTCGTAATCAACGATGATTTTCCCGGCCGGAACGTCACGTTCAAATTCGTCCAGCGGGAAAGAGAATATCCATATTTCCCGGTCTTTATCTTCCCCAAGAAACGCCTTGAGGTTGTCTGTATAAGCCTGGCATTTGTCCCACGAGGTTTCCACGAATGAAATGATTTCCTCTTCCGGTTTGCCGGTACGGTCTTTCAGGAATGCAACGGCATTCCCTTTCCAGATATCCTGCTCGACACAGAGTTCCAGATAACGTTCCCAGACTGTCACCAGCCAGTCCATGTTAATCTCATGCAGGTGGCGGCAGGTGAAACGCTCCCGGCTTTCCGCGTTGTAAAGCGTGCAGCTTCCGTCCGTGCGTATCTCCTCCAACCGGTACATGGTGTATACCGGTATCCCGTGGCCATACCCGTCTTCCCCTTCCTCCTCGACATATACCGTATGGGGCAACATATTTTCCGGCATTTTCGGTATCGCACACAGGTTGGCTATAACTTCCTGTTCCAACGCTTTTTGTTTCTCCTGTATTCTCATTGTCTATCCATCTTTTAGTATGATTTTACCTTCTTGAAATAATCTCTGTTTGTAACGACGGTGGTTGCGTATATTTTCGGTATGTTTCTTCCGGTCATATTTATACAAGCCTTTTGCCTTGTTCTCTCTCAGCAGTTCCTTGTTCCGCTCTTCGCTTTCTGGGTTCACAATGAAGGTTATCAGCCTGCGGCTGACACCGTATTCCCGGGCAAGCTGGCGCTGGCTGACAGCTTCTGTCATGTAACGGTGGAAAATTTCAGCCTTCTGAAAAGGAGTGAGCTTCTGCCTGCGGTCATATTGTGTCCCGCTGATGATTATTCCCGAGCTTTTGTATGGCATGGTGAAGTCTGTTTTTCGTTTGTGGTCCATGAATGGTAGATGCGTTGTTTGCCATCTAAGGAGAGTAGAAACCAGCGGCTATAAATCCGTTCCAGCGTTTCGGTGTCGTGCCCGTATATCGGTCCCAGTTCGTTTGCAAACATCGCCGCTACCTTCAGCCTCCTGGTATCGGACAGCTTCTCCCACCAGCGGCAAATGGTCTTGTACTGCTTCACGTCCGTTACAAGGTCCGGAACCGGAGCGGAGGAGATATATTCCGCCTCTTTGCCGCACGGTGCCTGCCAGAACCCCTGTTCGCAAAGAGCGCGTTGCTCGTCACAAACCCGTTCTGCAAAGGATTTGAGTGCCATTTGGAATATCTTTCTTTCCAGTTCCTTACGTTCCATGGACAGTTCATGCACACCCACGTTCAGCCCGTGCTTATTGCGTTCATCCGGGGAAAGCTTGTTGCTCAAGGCTTTCCTGACCAGTTCCAGCCGTTCTTTCAGAGGGCCGTATTCGTTGTTATCTAAATACCGGTTAAACAGTTCCTGTTCGTTTCCGGGCAGTATGAATATATTTTCCATCATGCATCATTTAAGTTATCGGATGTGAATAGGATATATCGCAGTGGATAGCGGGTGTCGGGGTGCGGAAATAGCCACGAGATCCCGTGCCGTCAAGGGGCGCAGAAAAACGGCATCGAACTCCTGAGTATCGTCTTCACGGATATCTCGGACTTCAATGATCCATGTGCCTTCATAGCGGCACCAGGCAATCACCTCCAAAATCATTTCCTTTCTGTAGTCAGCCGGTCCGTCCCCGAAACTTTCACGTATCCGCTTAATTGCATCGTCTGTCAGCCGGACAAATTCCCCTTTGCGGAACGGAGCTTCCGGCGTAACGGCAGGAGTCAGCATCTGCCAGTCTTCATGTCCGTCCAGGTCTTCCACAGCCATTGCGTAGGCTTTGTATTCAGCTTCGGTCTCGAAATGTCGGGTTATCACATATCCCCCGGATTCGGCCGTGCTCTCCACCGACGAGATATCCCCGGTTTTCCTGTATATGCTTACAGTATCCTTACCGAGTAGAACTTTTACTGTTATCATTATTGCAGATGGTGTGGTTTTATTATAAATGGAACTCCACGTCTTCCTCCTCGAACTCCGTGTCGTGGTCCTCGTTGTACCCCTCGACGGTCGAACCAGGGACATAGGTCTCTCCGCCAATCCCATAACGTCCGGCATCGAGCAGTTTCCGAAGGGTTTCGGTGTCCCCGTTTAGAATCCTTTCGATGTCCTCCCGGCTGCCCCGGACGCTAATTCCGAGACGTAGCCAGAGATTTTCCTCTCTCGAGGTGTCCGCCTCTTCCGACCGGTGGCGTATGATATGATAATCACTCCATCCGTCGGCATCGTTTACCCCGGCGATGTAGGCATTGTACTCCGCCTCAGTCTCGAACTCTTTCTCGTCCACGACGCCCCCGTTATCCGCCAGCCATTCTTCAGAAGGCAGTTCATTGTTCTCTTCATATTCCCGTACGGCGTCCTCGCCGAAAATCGTTGTTATCTTTATCATGTGTCTTTGGGTTTTGAATATTTGTTATTTAATGGTTATCAAACTCGTTTGCCCGAACCGGTTTGATTCGGTTCGCAGACAGCCACCCGGTTTCCGGCGCGTATCAGTTTGGGGAGATACACGTCCAGGTCACGAAAAGAAAACCGCAGTTCCTTGACGCCTTTCCCTTGCCCGTCGACGCGTTCGGCGGTGGCAATGCCCAAAATGCCGGAAGCGGCGATGGCATCATCCTCATACAATTCACAAGATTCCCCGTTTCGGAAAATGTACAGGGCATCCGGGTGCGCCGCTTTCATCTCGCGGTATTTTCCCATCATGTCGGAAACTCCCGGGACATTTCCGTTCCCCGTTACATTCCGGGTCTTCAGTAGGTTCCTCGTGGCGTCGATGTCGATGAAATTCGTCCAGCCGGCTTTATGAAGTTCGACAGCAGCTTCCCGCAGGGATACCTTCCCGTTCTCGACCTCCTCTTTCAGGGATTCGAGAATGTTCTTGATTTTATAATCATTCATCATATTTTTTATTCTTTGGTTACATTGTTACTTGTTCCGACGGTATTCCGGTCAAGGGGAAAGCACCCGTGGCCTCCGGTAACCCGTCGATACACTGCCCGTCGTCAGGATTTCCCCGACAGGTAATGCCCGATGGACTTGTAACGGTTAGGAATGTTCGCGTTCTCGTTGAAACCGTTCAGGCAGTGGAGCAAGGCATCTTCGAGCGTGACATAACGACGGTCGAAAGTTTGGATATTATCCAGACAATAAGCATTTACAGCGTATTTGAAAGGCGCGTACATCCTTTCGTTCTCCCGCTTTAAAATGACAAACCAGTCGAAATGGAGTTTCAAGCGGAAACCGTCGCTCTCGCCGACTTTCATCAGCCGCTCTTTGTCGAGAAGCCGCCGCACGAGTGTGGCGTCGAGCTGACGGGTATACTCCCTGTACGCCTTGATACGGGCCGTGTAAGCCGCGGCATATTGTTCGATGTCCGTTTCTTTCAGCCGATGTTCCGCCGGGTAAAAGTCCAGCACCTCTTTCGTCGTGACGGGAATTTTCAGGTCGTCCACCCCGATCTCGTAGGTCTTGTTTTCCAACACGTCGTGGAACTCGAACCCTTGAATTCCCATGAGGGTAAATTCTCGCGTCGGGTCAGGGAGCGCAAGTGATTTGAGCTCTTCGAGGTCGCGGCACACGGCCACGACCGGATACTTCTCGACCACGTCTGACGGGCCTCCGATGCGGATATACGCCTTTTCACACCCGTCGTAATCACCATGCCGGACAATGTCGCAGCAGGTGTAGTTGGGGGCGGCACGATGCCGCGCCGTATATTCCGTCCAAAGCTTGTCCAGCCCGGCTTTTACTTCGTCAGGGTCGGTCAGGGCAACGTTGCCGCACTGGCTGCACCGGCCGTCCGACAAGGCGTTGCGGGTAAATTCGAGGAACTGTCTGGTGTTCGGGTCGATGACGGCGGTACATTTCACTCCAGTGCCGCCGCAGATACTGCATACGATTGACATAAGTTTTTTGATTTGTGTATTTATTCGTACAATCTTTCTTTTTGACGCTTTTTCAAGGTCATCCGGAGATATTGCATCAGTTTCCCGCAGGGACACAGGGCATGTTCCCGTTGGCGGGCATAACTCAGGTCCCCGTTGGAGAGAACCATGCCTTCAGCATTGAGACAGAGGTCGCCGTAAACGTAGTTCTCCTCCGTAAGATAAATCCCATGAACAGGGTTCGGAAACCCCTCCGTGCTGCGGCCTTCCCGGAAAAGGAAGATACGCTCGGCCTGTCCCCGGACTCCGAAAAAGGGATACGGGGAAAGTGCCGCGAGCGTGGCGGCATGCTCTGCCGGATCATGGAAGCGGTCGTCGCTCATTTCGAGCATGTGGCCGGAGTCCTGTTCCTTTTCCTCCTGGTACTCGTACAGTGCGGCGCAGGCTTCTATGAATTCCTCCGAACGGGATGTGGCAGAGCCGTTGGTTACGATATAAAAGTCATTGACAGTAATACCGTAGGCGCGTACCCGTTCGAGGATATGGCGGATGGCCCGGACGTTAAGCGACGGCTCGCCGCCCGTGATGTTGAAATGGTGAATATGCCTGACATGCCGCAGCAGGTTGCTTATATGTTTCAAAGGGATATCCACGGATTCGGCATCTCCCCGCATGCAATGGGTACAGCGCATGTTGCAACGTCGGGTAATCTCGATGCAGAGATTCTTGATATATAGTTCTCTCATATTCGATGTAGTTCGGCTTAGGTTTCATCCGGGATTTCCTTTCCCGTGTAAGGATTATACAGCGGTGTGTTGCCAACTGCCTCGGCGTCAATAGCGAAACTGCCACGGCCTACGTCGTAGAAGAGTTCCAGCTTTAGTGGCGTTGAAGCGATGACTTTCTCAGCCTCGGCTTGTGACAGGCCTGAATACATCAGGCATTTGACACGACACCGGAACATTTCCGGATTGGTTTCCGGCGTGGTAACTACATCAACGACCTCGCACACTTCATCCGTGATGGCGAAGCGGTCGGGATTGGGTGTGCCGTTCCTTCTAGAGCCGTCCGATGCGGCATGTCCGGTGATTGAATGGTTCCGCACCTTTTCGGCGGGATAGGTCTTATCGCCTTTGGCGAAATACGACTTGCCGGAGGCGACACAGGCATGATAGATTACGTCGTGGACCTTTCGTCCGTTGTCAAGTATAATTGTATAGACCGTTCCCTCCTGCAAGACAGGAACGGCATTCGGTTTATGAGACATAAGATTTGTTTTTAGCTGTTTATGAATTTCGGTCTTGCACGCCGCATGATGTGTAGGTCATCGTAACCGATGGCTCTCAGTTCGGAAAGCGGGTTGCGGTACTCCTTTTCATGGGCTGGCCGTGTCATGGCGATCACGCCCGCATAGTCGGCTGCGCCATGCTGGCCGACATGCATGTAGGAGGTTATTTCACCCCGCCGTCCGCTCCACGGTATGTCCGGGAACAGGGCGATGACCTGTCCGTCGGGATAGCGTCTAAAGACCACCTTCGTCATTTTTCCCGCAGATTTCCGTGTCGATTTCATAGTCCCCGTAATTTTTGAATTCATAGTCCACTTCGCTGATAATTTCGTCAACCTCTTCGTCCGTTATTTCATCAGCCTTCGGGTTGTCGATATCGAGCCGTACGGTCAGGTAAATGGTTCTTGTTGCCATAATATCATACATTTTTTAGTGTAACAAAGCCGGCTTATGACGGACCGACGGTATATTTCTCTATCAGCCGCTTCCGGTACGCCTTGTCTTTTCCGGCGGCAAGGCTTGCCAGTTTGCGGATATTCCGGTTGGCTTTTTCCGCGACCTGCTCCACTGTCGGTCCGGGAGTCATGAAATCACGGCATCCGGCACCGCAATACCGCTGCTTCCCCTTGACCGTCCTGCCACAGGCCGGACACCGGCGCTTGCCGTCACGCTCCAGCACTTCCAGAATATTGGCATGAATGCCTTTCCACCATTCAATACGGTCTATGTCATAATCGTAGACGGTTATCGTGTTCCCGAAACTGCGGGCTTCGACCTCAACGGCAATGCCCTCATTTTCAAGGTAAACCTTCAATACCGGGTCTTCGTGAGGCTCACAGTGCCTGTCATACCAGATGATATAGGTGGGATCGTCCAGTTCGTCAGGCTCTCCCAGACAGAGTTCCGTAAGGCCGTTGTTCACGAGAATGTTGCGGATGGCGTCTTGTAAATCTTTGATACAGTCCATTGATATTTCGTTTTATGGTTGTTCCTCATTCGTCAGTTCATCTCCGAAGCGTGGCCGACGAACTGGAAGATATCGGCGTATTGTTCGCTGTAGATATAGAATCCGTCCCGTTTTTCCCCGGTCTCCGCATCTATTCCGTCAGCAAGGAGATATTCCCCGTCATCCGTCAGGTAGACATCGGTAAGCTTGATACGGGGCGTGTCGTGCTTCCCGTACAAGGTTGTCGTGACGGGGAAGTTGTTGTCATCGAGTTCCTCCTCTTCTGTAAGGCCGAGTGATACGCGGCCATATTGTGCCAGGAACTCCAGCATGAATTTCAGCATGGCTTGCTCGGCCTCGTGCAGCCGTCCGTCGATAAAGGCGTACTGGGTGGCGAACAGATGCAGCTTGTCGGCGCTCATTTTGTCCGGGGCTTTGCCCGGCTCCGCATTGTCTTTCTGTATTTTATCCATATCTGTCATATTGTTGGTTTCATGTTTCCAGCGGGGTGAAGGAGACGGTCAGTATCACTTTCTCGTCACCCAGGTTGAACACTTTCAGGCAGTCGTTACTGATAGTCCTTTTCAGGATGTCTCCCCGGTATCGGGAATTGCGTACCTTGAAGGTAAAATCATCAATGAACGAGCTGATGCAATGAAGCACGTGGTCGAATTCTTCCTTACCATACCGTTCCATTTCAGGGAAGATGCCTTTCAGATGCGCCCGCAGGCTCAATATGTAGTTCGGGGTCTTGCCCGTGATTTTTCCCGAGTATGTGATTTTGTATTTCCTGTCCATGATATGCCGTTCCATTTAATCGTTACTGTCATACCAGCCCTCGATCTCATCGAAATAGCCGTTCGAGTCCCATTCTTCCAGCAAGGTGGTCGGGTACGTCCATTCAAGGCTGTAAAACAGATCCTGGCACACCTCTTCATTACCCTTGCACAGGGCGAGCAGTGAGTTATGCGTGAAACAGCCGTCACTGCTCTCCGACACACGCCAGTCCTCACGGTCTTCTGCCGCGTATTCAGGTACATAGCACACTTCATCGGGGCGGTTGAGAAAGGCATCCTCGTTCTTGTAGATGTTTCCTTCCCCTCCGTATTCCAGTTCATAGAACACACCTTCCGGCGTTTCTATCCTGTTGCCAATCTCTATCATAGCGTTACCGTTTCGTGGGTATATATAATCACCATCCGGGAGGAGAGCACCTTGTCGCGTACCGTGGGGTTGGCGATTGCCCAATCGGAATGGAAATGCATGTCCGGAATGGATGCGGTGTCCACAATATCGCCCCCGTTTTCCAGATGGAGATAATCCGGCTGATACAGGTCGCAAAGGAATTTGCCGTCCGTATCGCTGATGGCGTATATCTTGCCGTCGAGTGCGGCCGTCATCTCCTCCTCGCTGCGGTAGACCAACAGGTATTTACAGCCGGTCTTCATCTCTTCCGCAATCCGCTTATGCAGTTCTTCAGGAGATAATTCACGCAGTCTTGACACGACCGCCCCGATACTTTCCACGGCATCGTAGCTGTCCAAGACATCATGGCAGGTCGTTTCAAACTCCTCTTTCGGACGACCCGCAAAATTGATGGTACGGACTTCCTGCCCGTGCCCGCCGAGCAGGTAAAAGGGCGTACCGTTCCATTGTTCCTTTCTGACAGAGAGCGGCCGGGAGCATTCCCGTGTCTGCCGGTTCACAACGGCATACAGTTCCAGACTTTCCCCGCATTCCATACGCAGGATATGCCGGGCGAACTCCGTAAATGTCATGATTTTGATTCCTTCCCCGTTCGCCGTGAAGAAATCCTGTCTTGTCTGTTTCATAAATCCGTTTTTTTAAGAGTAGGTAATCGTTTTGTATAAGGGGTGGAATACTCACCTCGTTTTGAAAAAAAAGACCGCCGCAGCCGTAGCCGCGACGGCCCGTCATCATTATGGCATGTGATGAACAGGTTCTATTTTCGTTATTCGGCCTCGTAGTACGGTACGCCGTGCCTTACCACTGCTTTTTCCATTTCTTCCCACCAGATTTCACTATGGCGGTCATTGTCAAAATCTATGGGCTTTCTTTTACCGAGCCGCAGCCGGTCCCGTGTCTCCATTTCCGTTTCGTACACAATCTGTTCCATTTCTTCGTCCGTAACATGGTAGGTATCGAACGGCTCCGGCAGAGATTCCAACTCCCTGCGTGACAGCTCGGATTGCCCGCAGGTGAAAACCTTGTCATAGAAAGCGTCATCTTTCGGCGGCAGTTCGGGTTCCTGTTCCGGCAGCACATCCAAATAATCCGACTCGTACAGGTAGTTTTCGTCGCGCCCCTTCGTCTGCCGGTTGTTCTTGAACTCTTCCAGATCACTTTCCGTCAGGCGGAATTCCTTCTTCTTACGCCGCAGGTACTCCATCATGTTTTCGAGGGAGGAGAACGGGGCTATGAGCTCCATGGAAGAACGGTTGTGCCAGGCATCGCTCCGGTACAGCAGGTAGACCTGCGGGCGGTTCCGAGCCGCCTCCTTACGGTATTCGCCGAACTCATACAGGGCGTTGTCGAAACTTCCGAATGCCAGCCGGACTTTGTCTTCGACGGATATGGACTCCCGGCATTCCTCGAAACGGCGTTGCACGTATCCGATGAAATCCACGTCTTCCAGAGTCTCCATGACCGTGCTGTCATCAGTCGAGAGCGCGATGTCAGCTCCTGCGAAATTGTCGGCTGACAGCACGTGTTTCTCTTCATTGTATTCGTCTTCCGCCCTGCAGACGGCCAGACCGGGCGTTTCTGCCTCGATCTCCACGACCTTACGGAGCGTCTCTTCGATAGCTATCCGGTATTTTTTCATTGTATGATGTTTATTTGTTTCAGTTCACGTTTGTAGTTTCTCAATGACGGCTTGTGCCCTTTCTCCCTTACGATCTGGCGCATCTGTGCAAAGGTGTATGCCTTCTCCATGTCCAGGCCGTAGTCCGTGGCGAATGCCGTCATTCCGATATAGCAGAAGCCGAACTTCCGGTGCAGCATGTCGGCCGTATAAGGAGTCATGTCTTCCGCCAAGGTTACGGGGACAGCCATTCCCCGGATCTTGAACTTCAAGCCCTCGATAAGGGTCCCGCAGTTGTCGCTGTGGTAGGTCAGGTCCCTGCGGCGGGCGCAGTAACCGATGGTCTCACCCATGAAGGTGTTGCGGAAGATTTCCGTACGGTTCAGGTCCTTCAACTTCTCGACACCGTAATAGCAGACCGCCTGTACGGCTTTCAACGCTTTGTCCACACGGGGTTTGACAAAGCGGGGGTCGTTTTCCGCCACGATCTTTTCCAGCCACGTGCGGTGGAAGGTTCCGACAGGCACGTCGAACACCTTCTCCGGCGTGCAGTATTTTGAATCCGACCGCGTCATCATCAGATGTGCCGAGGACGGCTCGTATTGTTCTTTCAGGTAAAAGGCCAGACAGGTATTGCCGACTTTGCAGTAAGTATAGTCGTCACGGCTGTTTTTCAGCGACAGCATCGTGGTTTCCCCGCCGTAGAACTTCTCGGGCAGTCCGGTCTGTCGGCAGAACTCCGTGAGGAAATGTCCGGGGATGGCATGTGCATAACTGCGCTCCTGGTAGCACTCCTTCGCCATTTGCGGAGTGATGAACCGTTTGGCAAAGTCACAGATATGGTAATGACCGTAATCATACGCCGCCTGCGTGTTCGCGGAGCTCTGGAACTTTTTGGGCATCTGGCGGAACCAGCGGAAACTCGTCCCGTGCTCCATGCAGTAGTCGACAAATTCCCGCGTCCATACATTTTCAGGAAATTCGGGACAGTTGCCGTTTCTTCGGATGAATGCCTTGCACACTTCCACCGTGAGCAGGGATTGTTCAGTTTCCTCGTCGATATAGCAGTTCGTCTCCCGTTTGCTGTTATCGATGGCAATGACCAGTCTTTCCGGTGTCTTGAACCGCTTCGGCAACTCCCCGAACATGTAAGGGTGTTTCTCCATCAGCCGGTCCGCCAGCATGTCGTCCAGATATACCGACAACGGCTTGAAAAACTGGGGGTCTGTGATGAAGTTTTTTCCTTCGGTCGAACAGACAGCCGCATGGAGAATCTCATAGGAATAGAACCGGGCGGGAACAAGCGAGAGGTCATGTTCCGCCATCTTGCGGTAGTATGCCGCAGTCTTGAAACGGGACGGCACGACGGCATCGGTAACCGTGCTCAATATTTTCATCCCGTCGAGCATCCCGTAATAGAACTCTTGAGTCTTTACCTCAACGGGGACATATCCGAGGATAAGCCCCGTTTTCATGACGGCGTCTGTCCTGCTGTCCGTGTAATACGGGTCGTAAATATAGCTGCGCAAGGCCAGGTATGCCAGTTGCGCATCCCAAAGGCGTTCAGGTATGAAGGCGAGAATGTCGAAATCCCCGCGTCCGTTTCGGATGACCGCTTCTGCCATTTCTCGGGTAACCATTGCTTCGGGAACGGCCGTGATATTCTTCGGTTTTTTGCGCATGGCGTAGTCACAGACTGCTCCCGAACGGTACGCCTCCGGAATATTGCGCAGCTCGAAGCTGTGCCAGCTCTCCGTGCTGCCCGCGATGATTCGTTCTATACGTCCGGGTGTGAGGAAACGTCCCGGAATATGGCTCAGCACCTCTATTTCCTTGCTTTCGACGGCTGCTTCCACGATCTCTTCCGTGAACAGGTGTTCCGGCAGCCATTCTATGGCCGATACGATGTTATTGTGCCGCATACAGTTTCTTTTTAAGGTTGGACGAACGGACGATTCTCACAAGGCGGCACCCCCGGTAGACATAGAGTATCCTGGATTCCCGTTCGGCGAGTTCCTCAAGTCCCTGCCAGTGCTGCGGTGTATTTATCTTTTCGAGTCGGACATGGTTGTTCACATATACCGTGATCGGTTTCATGCTGTCATGGGAGGGCGTATCTTCGACGAAGAGCGGCTGTTCACAGTATTCTCCCTTGTCCATGACATGCCATCTGCCGTTATCGAACAGGAGGCACGTGTCCTCCATGCGGCCGAAAATGTCTGCGTTGTCCGCGATGCGTGATGCGGATTGCCGCGGTGTTTCCCGTCCGTCACGGATCTTTGAAAAACAGTGGACGGTATCGCCGGTTCCTGTCCATTTTCCATAGGGTGACGGTCCCAGTTTTTGTATGTCGCCCAGCGACAGCAGGGCATCTACCCGTCTGTCATTGGGATAGAACACCCGGAGTTTCCTCACAAGGTCTTTTGAAAGCGTCTCATGGAGCGCCTTGATGTGCCGGACACTGCCGTCCGGCAACAGTTTTCCGATTTGTATGCTCATAATAGTGCTATCTCTTGTTGTTGAAGTATAGCCGGGTCGTCCTTCTTTCGATTGACAGTCCGGCTTGAAAATTATGATTTACAGAAGTCTTCGGACTGGTATCCGGCCATGTCCGGTACGGAACCGCGTGTCATTCCGTCCTGTCGTCTTCCCGTCTTTTCATTTTCAGTTCCCTGCCGGTTGCCGTGCGGCAGAGCGGCAGTTTCCCGGAAGCGGTTTGCTTGCATCCCTCGACGAGCCGTCCTTCAGACACCATTTTCCCGTACATTTCCCTGATATAACGGTATGCCGGGGAGGTGTTCGAATAAACGGACTTCCCACGGAGTGTCTTGACACGCAGCTTTTCGACGAGTATTTCCAGCACCTGCTCCCGGCTCTTGTACAGGTTCCGGCGCTTGGTGCGGAAGGCGTCGAGAAAGACACCCCCGATAGTCATGTCATGAGTCTTGTGGTAATACGCGAGTTCTTCCTCCTCCGTCAGGTCGAGAATCTCGCCGTAAGTGTCAGTACGTAGGTACCGGAAGGTCGTTCCTTGTGCCAGAATCTTCTCGATAAGCTCCATGTGCTCTTTAAGAACAGGGCCCGATAACGATTGGGGATGACAGTACAGGCATGTCTTTCCGAGATACACCTCGGGACAACCGTCTTTGTATTTGTTTTCCTTGATGCTGAACCCTGTTTCCGTGAAAAGGCGCTTTACCTCGTCGAAGAAGCGTCCGGCTTTCTCTTCCGGCATGCGACCGCCGTCATAGCCGGACTCGACGCGGAAGTATGTGTCGATATATATCGGTGTGTCCATTTACAGTTCTGATTTTGATATGTTATATAAAGCATAGCCCGGAACCTCCCGCTCGGGTTCCGGGCATCGTTGAAAATATTCTCATAGACGTATGGAATCGAACACTTTGTCGATGTCCTCCTGCGCCAGCCCGATGTAGCGCCGGGTGGTTTCCAGGTTGGAATGGCGGAATATCTGGTTGAGCAGGATCAGGCCCTCGGCCGAGCGTCCCATCAGCTCGTAGACATAGCGCCCGAAAGTCTTGCGGAAGGTATGTGTGGAGAATGCCCTGATCGGCAGCCTGTACCTTACCTTGAATACCTTGAGCAGCCTGTTGATGTATTCCAGCGAGTAAGGTTTCCCGGTACGCGGGCTGAGAAAGATGTACTGTTCGGGGGCGGGTTGTCCGAGCATCTCGTACAGGAAACGGTTCTTCTCCTGCACGTCCCTGTTGAACTTGATCAGGCGGTTTTTCTTTGTTTTCTGCTCGATGCGGGTCATGGTGCTTTTTCCTAAGATGTCTTTCCAGCGCAGGGTCCTCACGTCGGAGGCCCTGCATGCCGTGCAGAACGACAGCCAGCAGTAGGTCTCCCACAGGTACTCGCCGTCCTTCTCAAGCCCGCGGACCAGCCTGTTATATTCCGCTATGGGCAGGTAGTCGGCTGTCGTCAGTTGTCCCTTGATTCTTGTCACGTGGCAGCCTTTTAAGATTCCGGCAACCCTTCCGAGAGCATCAGCTCGGCCAGCGCCCCGTTCTGGGGAATCATGGCCGGAATGTCCGTACGTCCGGGCTTGTAGATTTCGGTTGCCACGTTATAGATATCCCACGCCGTGAGCGTCTTCTTCTCTTCGGTGAGTTTGAGCAGGTCCTCGGTGAAGATGGAAATCTGGGACTGGTTCAGGGGATAGGTCTCCACCTTGGACGAAAGACGCTTGTCGGAACTGTCATGCGATACGCGCAATGCTGTCAGCAATCCGATGTAGGCGTACATCTCCACCGGGGTAATTACTTTCGCTTTCAGGCGGCGGATGCGTTCCCTGTCCTCGTTCATCTGTACCTCGAAGTTCGAGAGCCACTCGTCTACACGACCGAAAAGCTCTTCGGTGGTGACTTTGTCTTTCCCGTAGTTCGACACACTGCGTTCGGGGGAGAGGATGCACTGGTTGTGGCACACCCTGACGCACGGGCCGATGGCCGCCTGGATGCCGTCCTGATGGAAGGCGATGACAAGCGTCGTGGTCAGCTCGTCCGTTTCCCATTCCTTAATGCGGATGGTCGTATAAACGCGGCGCAGGATATGCGCCTCGACGGCCATCGCCCCGTACTTTTGTTCCACCTGGGGCAGGACGACCACGCCGGGCTGTGCCTTGTTCTTGTTCTGGGCGGCGAAGATTTCCTCCACCTCGTAATTCAGGTTGTGTTTCTGGCAGATGTCCGCCATGCGCTCTATCACCTCGTAATGGTAGATTCCCTTGAGCGGGTTGCCATAGATGTCATTTTCCTTGTGTGTGCGCCGGAGCGTGTCGAGCGTCATCACCTCGACGTTGTTGTTCTGGAAATCGAACTGCACGGGGGCGGCCGTTGTTGCTAATGCTGTTGCCATAATGATTGATATTAAAAAAGTTATACAATAAGAAAGGCGGTGAACCGTTGTCCATCGCCTTTCCGGAATTCATTTTGCGGTTTCAGGCAGGTAACGCCTGCATATCAGGTCCGTGATACTCGGGTAATACACGTTGCCATAAGTTCCGTATGGTCCGAAACGGGCAAGGAAGCGGAAGTAAAAATCTACCGGACGCCGGTAGCTCGTCTGTATTTTGGTTTTCAGCAGGCGGTAGGCGTACTCGTCAGAATTTTCCACCTTGACCTTGCGTCCGTTGAAATAATAGTTTCCCTCCTTATCTGAAGAAAACGATACCTCTTCCTTTGCCGGACGCTCGCCGGCAACGACCCTGAAGAAGTCCTCCAGGGAGCGGCAATCCTGGTATTCTACCGGAATCGTGTCGCCCTCTCGCAGTTTCACGTCCAGTTTGTCAAGCAGTGTCTTGATGGCGGGCGTGTAGATATTTTCGGATTGGAAGCATCTTGTATCCCGCCAGTATTTCTCGAAAAGAGAGCCGGTTTCAAGGAGTAGGAACAGGGTTTCACGCGCTGTCTGCGGTTTATCGGCCAGATATGGAATATACTCGGTCACCAGTATGGAAAGTGAAAGATACTCCTCCGGTTGCAGTTCGCTCTTCTGGTGCAGGTTACAGTGCCTCTCGAGCAGGGAGTCGATGTCGGCTTCCCGCAAGCTTTCGTCCGTCCATACCAGGCAACCTTCTTTCTTGCAGGCGGGACATTTATCCGCTCCATACGGCAGGAGCATCACCTTGCCGCAATCGGAACAGGTGACCAGGTCGCCTCGTTCCGTATAAACATCTACCGTTTCCATTCTCAATCCTCCGCGTAAGGCCATTCAAGGCAGCAGTCATTGCATACGGCCACGCCCTCGTCACTCAGAATGTCAATATCTGTGCCCCCACATTCGGGGCATACCGGTACCTTTTTCTTGTCCATTCGTCGCTCTGCCGCTTCTTCCGTCAGAAGCAGCGGCACCCAGTATGCCGATGTGCCGAAATCCCGTATCCCGTTTTCATCCTGTATGGGTTCACAACCTTTCGTTCCCATGTATTTCTGGGAGTCCGGCCAACACACGGCACGGTAACACTTGTCCCGTTCGGGAGATTTGCCGGTATGGCGTATATAGTCTTCCTCGGGCACGTAAAGCGCCCCGTTCTCCCCGCTTCCCCATGCCGGATAACCGGTTCCTTCTTCCTCGAAAGGAGCACTTTCCTCGGGAAATTCCACGAGTGCATATAACTTGTCATCCCATGCCAGGGAACACTCGCCGCAGTGGAACCGACTTTCGTGAATATCATAACGGATATTTTCCGAATTGCATTTCGGACAGATAATGTCTTTTGTTTTTACTTTCGGGAAACTCAGGATTTCTCCGGCAATGATTTCCATGCTGGGCCAGAACAACTGTTCGCAGTAATCGTCGGCCATCTTTTCCGCCAGATTCTGCATGTCGTCATCGCTGATCTTTTCCACATCGAAACCTTGTCCTTCCAGGTCATCGCGGTGGACGGACGTGATAGGGAAATACCCGGCGTTCAGCTCCCGGATAAATTGTCTTTCCTCTTCTGTCGGTTCGGGTAAGTTGTTGAAATATTCCCTGAGCCGTTGATAAAGTTCTCTTACCATAATTATATTCCTGTTTTTAATCTAATATCCACCAGTCGAGGACCAGTAGTTCCGGTCCATGATTTTTTCAAGTTCGAGGTCGGAACGTTCTTTCCAGAGGTCGAAGTCATCAAGCAGCTCCGTTCCGTCCTCCAGAGAAAGCACAGTATCCTCATTGTCAAACAGATAGTCTTGTATGTCATATCCGGACGGATAACGGTTTTCCCGGATGATTTCTTCTGCAATTTCCTTGTCCATTCGGTTGCCATTTTTTCAGTTCGCCGGTATTGTAACCGGATTCATTTGTTTTGTCTTTTCCTTGTAAAACCTGTCGATGGCAAGGAAGTAGTCCTCCGCATCCCAATCAGTGCCCGCATGCTCAGTCTCGAATTCTTCCGCCCACTGGACGATCTCGGCATTGACGGCACGGGAGTCCCTGTCCTCCCACAGGTTGTCCGCCCCGGCATTGTAGGCAAGGTCCACGACAGCCTCCTGCAACTTGTTGTAGCCGTTACACTCTCTACCGTTGGAACGCAGCCATAAGTCCACGTCGACGGCATCCTCTTCCGTCGTCCCATTGTGCAGGCACAGGCACTGCCCGTTGCCGTTATGGCATACGAGGACCGGCCGTTTGGTGTCGGGGCATATCCGTACCAGCAGCTCATTGGCGGCAAGTGTTTCCGTATCATGCCCATTGAGCATTGCAGGAAGCGCCTGGCTGACCAGACTCAGGATTTCCTGTTCCTCCTTTGTCCCGGACGGCTTGGAAGCCAACAGGTTCTGTATGCGTTTAAGAAGATTGTAAATCATAATCAGCAGTCATTATGTTCTTTCCAGATTTTACGTTTCTCGTCATAGCCCTTGTTTTCCCACCATTCATTGCAGGTTTCGGCAAACCCCTGATGGTTGTCTCCGGCCGGACACTTGTCCTGACGGCAACCCGTGATCTGTTCCATTTGATTTGCGTCCAACGAGTTCCACCATTCCTCCATGCGTTCTTTGAACTCTTTTAAAGTACAGAATGGCTGATGGTCCTCGCATTCGTCGCACCAGTTATCATAGCGGTCTATACCCGTGGTACCGATGAATGTACGGGCATTCGGATCCACCCATGCCTGGGTCTGTATATTGTCTGAACCGCACCCCTCGCATACGACAATCTCGTCGTCATTGACATCAGCGGAGATGAACCCGTGTTCTTCCAGCCAGTGGGCAATCTCAAGCAATCCCTCGGTCTGTACCTGTCCGATGGGCTCATCGAAATCCTCGCCGGCTTCGCCGTTGAGCGTGCAGAGCAGTTTGCCGTTCCCGTCGATGAAAAGTTCATAAACGGTCGCACTTTCATAACCGCCGTATCCGTAAAAAGCGGAATTGTGGACCACCACTATCGGGGAGGTTTCATACTCCGCTGATTCCGCCTCCCGGTAATGTACGCCGCAGTTGCGGTAGAACGTGCCGATGATGTTGTTCTCCTTCTTCACGGCGTCGCGGATTTTCTCCATAAGTGATCTTCTGATGGAGATGATACTGAGGTGCGCATAATCCTTACGGAGACGTCTGTACACTTCCTGCTCGAAGTTGCCTCGAACAGAGTCGAAAGGGGATACGCCGGCGTTCTCCCGGATATATTTGTCCTCGTTAAAGTTGTAGCGCCGGCAGACAATATTCTTGACGCGGCGGAATTCCTCTCCGGCAAATTTGAGGATACTGTTCTCGCCTAGCGAAGTCGGAAAATAGCAGCGGGGCATGTGCACTGTCATTTCACGGTAAAGTGTGTCATCGTCTTCCGGAAAGGTTCTGTCTGTTTCCGGCTTTGTAGGTTTTTCCTGTTCCATGTTGCTTGTTTTTTATCTGTAGTTGAACAATTTCCGGTTTGCCGCCCGTTGCATGGCGGTCACCATATTCTTATGTCATAATCTTTAAAATAGTATTCCAACTCTTTTAATCCTTCCAAAGAGTGCAGCTCGTTCTTTCCGGTCACTTCGATGTCGACGGATACTGCATTTTCATCTTTGATGTTTACTTTGGCATTGTCAAACACGCATCTTACATATTCTGCAATGCATGAGGCAGGCAGGTCGTTTTTTACAATATTAAGTACCATATTATTTATTGTTCATTAAATGTTTGCTACGTCCATAAACCGGGCACCGCTTGCGGTATCTGCATTCGCCCCGGGCCGCGTCGGTATGCGCCCGGTGCCATTCATCCCAGCTCTTCACTCCATTGTCTGTAAGGAATATGATCAGTTGCATGCAGCAGAAACCGCGTTCCTCACGTTTCCGGTCATGAAGGTTGGCCAGCCCGTTATCTTTAGGTTTCATACAGGTTTGATGTTACGGCAGGTTTGCTCGAAACGCCTTCATGGCATATCATTAAAACCATGAGACATGCACATAGGCATCGCTTTGGTCACTGCCGTTGATTAGACAATCAAGTACTTCGATAAACTTTTCCCGGTCCATCCCGGCCTTTGCCAGGCAGGAATAAAATTCTTCGGCATTCTGCCGGAAGGTTTCATCCTGTTCTGAGATATGTTTTCTTAGCTGCTGCAGACCCGAACGGGCTATTTCGAAGTCATCGGTATAGGCGTCTTCTGCGGAGTTATCAACTTCGAACATTGTCAGGATATCATAAAAGATATCCTGACCGCCCCCGCCATACATACCCGGATATTTGTATTCGATTTGCCAAACTCTGGCTACATGTAGTTTCTGGCCATTATCTTTTCATTTTTCGGATTTGTTGTCTTATGCAGTGCAGCATCAATTCGATACCACGGATGCTTTCCTCATTCTCTTTCAGTTTGTAATAGTAGGCGTTCGCTTCGTCGTAGTCTTCCCGTGCCTTGCGCAATCTGCATTCCTTGGCGTCACGGACCTGTTCATGGGACAGGTCGTAACCGATGAACTCGTCCATGAAACAGGAAACCGTACGCCCGTAATAGTGGTCCGTGCGGGTTTCCACCGCAGTACGGATGATGTCGTCGCACCGCCTTCCGAGTGTCCGGAGTACGTCGCTGATATGCCGGTCATGGTACTCGTAACCGAAGAAACGGGTATACCACTCGTGTTCCTGCCGGTTTGTCTTCCCCGCGTAATACTCGTACCATTGGGCGTCGCACTTGGTGTGCCTCTGGGTAACCTTGAATATGGCATACTCTTCACCGATCCATGTAAAACGTGAGAGTATCTCACTCGCTTCTTCCTCATAGTAGCTATCCCGCCAATTCAATTCTTCGGTCTGGCTGAGCGGGAGGAATGACTGTTTGGTGATCCACTGCCCGAAACCTTTGTGCGTGACATGCGGAAGCACTTTCACGACCTTGCTCCATGCCTCGTTGCAGGCTTCATCCAGTGAAGGGAAACTTTCAGGAAAGCGTTCCCTGTCCGTTCCGTCTCGCAACACCTCGTTCCAATCTTTGTCGCAGACAATGAGGGTGAGGTCCTCCCTCACATGGCAGTCGCGTTCGCAATAGCCGTAGGGAGCATCGCAGAGCGTGTACCACTCCTTCGGTCCATAACCGTCGTCACGTCCCAGATAGCGTTTGGGCTTACCCTTCTCTGTCTGCACCTCCCACACTTCCGTGCAGTTTCCACGGTCGATATGGTGCAGGCGTACCCTGATTTCCTTGTTATCTCGTTTTTCTTCCATGTCGTTCATTTTTAGTATGGCCTGTCTTTTTCTTTTCGAGAATCCGGTAGATTTCTTCAAGGTCATGCTCATTGTCTATCGGTTGCCCGTATTCCGTATCCACGATGACCACCCTGGCATTGGCCAGGTGACATCCTGCTATCGTCTTGTCATAGCCGCTCCATTCAGGATTGATTTCTGTTACCGTGTCAAATTCAAGTCCGTATGATGTCTTCATTGTATTTCCAGTTATTATGCGTATTTTTCTATTTTATGCTACCGCTTTGTTCTGCCCGTCGATAATATGCCTGCATTCGGCTTCCAGTTCTTTCATACATTCCGTACCATAGAATCCCCAACAACTGTCCAGTTCATTGTCATCGTCACTTTCCGGCATGATGCGATACCCGAAAACTTCCCCGGTATAGTAGTTGTCAAGGGTACTGATTTCGTCTTGCAGGTATCCCTCGATCCGCTTCCTGCGTTTCGCGGTGATGTTCTTCCACCCGTATTCCCGGCGCACCTTGTCCAACGGTACCGCGATGATTCCGAAAAATCCGGAATCCCACGGGCAGCTGAACGGCGAGGTGGATATTGTAATGCCGCCATGGTCGTAGAGGTAGACCGGCAGGGCGATATATTCCTTCAGGAACGATTCCCGGAAATTTCCGATATGCCCTTCAAAAACCTTGTCGATATCGAAGTGGTCATCAAACTCCTTCTCCGGGCGGTAGCGACGATGTGCCGTATAAAGCGTACCGAGATTGTCATATGCTTCACGCGGGCTTCGGGCGTCATCATCATAATAGATGTTGATGCGGTACCCGTTATATTTGATTTGATTATATAGATTCATTTGCCTGGGTATTATGTCTTGTTACAAAGTCTTACAAATTGTTCCGTAATCTCGTCCCGCTCGAACTCGTCGCAGTTCAGGTCGAAGAATATACCCGAAGCCGCGAGCATGTCACGGGCTTCCCCGTAGGTAAGGTCGTTCCTGTGCCTGTATCTGTCCACCATGTCCCGATGTTCGGCTTCCGCCCGGTCGTGCAGCCTCATTTTATACAGCCTGTACCATGCGGGGAACTGTTCCTTGGAAACCATATTTTCCAGCTGCAAGTCCCGGTATCTTCCCGGTGCCAGCAGGATGTGGCTGTCAATGTAGGACTTCGCCTCGGCTATGATTCCCTCCCTGGTGAAGGGACGGTGGGAGCGTGCCGTGAAATGCACCCATCCACCATGCAACGGGTGTTCGATTTCAATCTGCACACCCTGCCTCCTGACATGTACCACGATATAGGCGGTCTGGCCGGGGAACATATCGTCCTTGAGGCTCACTCCCCGGCAGGCCGGCGGGTCAACATGGATGTAGTGGTCCTGCCTTGCGCCCCCGAGGAACCTTTCAAGCTGCCGCATCGACTGGCGGTAGATGAATGTCCCCACGCGGCACTGGCCTCGGCGGATGTCGCCGTAATAGTACTTTCTTGCCCTTGCTCCGGTAATGCGGGACTCGTCCGATGCCTCGAAATAGCTCCGGTAGGTATCGTCCGTACGGCAGAAATCATATATTTCCTGAAAAGTCCTTGTTTTCATTTGTTACTCCTTTTTATGTATTGTCTTCTTCCGGCGGGGGAAATTCCCCCGTCCTGTAAAATATCTCTCCGAGACGGTCAGCCTGTTCCGCCAGACCTCTCTTCCGGACAGCCGACACGGCATCGCGTGCGGCCTTTTCGTACATGCCCAGCAGTACCGCCTCGGGCAGGCGTTTCGTCCGCCACACCTCCTGTGCGGTGGCGAGCATCTCCACCTCGCAGCCCAGATGGCTGGCCGTGAGGATAATGACGGCATTGCCGATGAAGTTCGGTACGCGTTCTTCCTGTTGTTCTCCTTTCATTGTTCCGTGCCTTTAATCCGTTTCGAACTCGTCTTCATAGACCTCGATCTCCTTCCTGCTCTCGCAGATGCGTACCAGCCAGGTGTATTGGAGCCGTTCCAACAGTTCTATACGGCGATAGCCCTTGTAGGGCACTTTCAGCGTTGCAATGTCTCCCGGTTTCATGTCAGGCGGGTATTTCAAACTGGACATGGAAATGGAATTCGCTTATCAGGCTGCAAATCTGCGGTACTGATTTAGGATCCTCCCCGTAAAGGTAGAAGATGGTCCGGCAACGTGTCAGGCATCGGATACCCTGTTTTCGTAACCGGTACAGCAGGTAGGCCCTGCGTCGTAGTTGTTTCTTGCTCATCGTATAAAGGATTATGTCGTTTTGATTAGAATAGCGGTGTGGTCGTCAAACAGGGGCATCTCTTTACGTTTTCGATGTAATGCCTCCATTGAAAGATGCTCATCTTGTGTTAACAGGGATGAGCATCATTTCAATGGAGGGAGTACTAATTTATTCTGACCCGCCACACCGCGCCGCCTACCGGGCGGATGGTGATGACGGCCTATTTCTTACGCCATGCCGCCATCTTCTTTTTGATGTTGATATTGTTGTCCGCCAGCATTTTTTTCAGGACTGCCAGCAACCGCCAGCCTTCTCCGTTTTTATACTCTTCCGCCTTGGCTGACAGGAACGTCAGTGACTGGTACTTGTCCAGACGCCGACCCCGGTCATTGACAGCCGTGCAACCGTGGAAACGAATCAGGTTCTGCATGGTAAAGAACGCCCCGGCTCCCTTATAGGCATCCATCCATGCCTTGCTTTGAGGAGTGCCCCATGGCAGCCGGATACGACGGTCATTGAACTGTCTGACCGCGTTGTAAAGCTGTGTGGCGTCCAACGCGTGCCTGATGTGGGTTATCGCGATGGAAAGCGGGTAGTACAGTTTGGATTGCAGGTCCTCCACGAAAATATTACGGCCGTGTATACGCTTGTAGGGAACTCCCTTGCATTTTCTTGTTTCCAGGTTGCCCACGTGTTTTTTCAGCGCGTTGACATAGTCGCTCGCGATGGCCAAAACCACATCACGGTTGAACCAGCGGTTTCTCTCGGCAAAACCCGTGATGTCCTTGTGTTCCATCTTCATCTGGGCGTGCAGCTCGTTCAAGAGCATTTTCCACTGGTAATCATAGCCTTTCCGGTGAATCATCTCGGTCACCCCTGCCGGCTCTTTTTCACGGTAATGCGTGTATGACATCATATGGAACATTTGTGCCATGACCCACCGGCGGAAGAGTCGGTTGTTGGGAACGGTACCCTGTGCCATGATGCTGCCGAATATCGGGTCGTTGTCATCCAGGATGGTAAGTTTCCCGTCTTTGTTGGAGGCGATATACTCGCCGCCCTCGGCTCCCTGCATGGCGAACAGGCAGCTCACGTCCACACCGGCACCGCGGAGTGCCTCGATACGCTCCCGCGCCCCTTTGGGAAGTCCGGCGGGAGAATTATGGCCGGCCACCACCGGATAGACGGTGCCCAAATCCGAATTCTTGCCGATAACGGTGCCCGTGGCGGCAAATTCCTTGTCCGCGATGGCGAATTCCGTGCCGCATCCGGGGCACAGGACTTTTGTTTCTTGTTTCTTTCTGCTCATTGTGAATTTGTTAATAGTTGATTACTTCCGGGTTCCACCCATTTTCTGAGTATCACCAGGTCCTTGTCTTTTTCGCTTTGCCAGAACCATTTGCCCATCGTTTCGGGATTCCATGTGAACCCGCCTATAATCCGGCAGAGGATATAGAATTCCAGCTCGAATTGCGCGGTATCCCGGTGTTGCCCGTACAGCATGTCCCCGTCCTCGAGGTCACTTTCGGGCAATGCCATGAAATACCGGCGGGACTTGCTCTGGCTGCGCTCCGATGGTATCGAATGTTTATAGCGGCGGTACAGCTCCTCCACATCCGTGAAAAAATCCCCGCAGCCGTACTCCGGCAACCACGGAGCGCCATCATACCTGCCGTTCCGTATCATGTGTCTCCCGTTTACTTTTAAACTTCTGGACTGGAAATCAATCCGGAAATTTGCGCCGTTCTCTATGGCGGTGACGGTTTCTCGGTAAATATCTTCCATTTTCTCACCTGTTTACAATAAATGGCACTCAAACCCCTGGCGCGTATCTTTATAGTCCTGATAAATACAGTAGGACTTCGGTCCTGAACCAGGTAGTTGCCTGGCTCAGGACCAAGCTTGAATACTGTATCTTGAATTTGGGTCCCTCGTGCATATGCGGTCGCGCTACCTTCTGTTCAGGGGACTCATCCGGACGGCACATCCCTTTAAAAACCTGATACGGGCCGCGAGTACAGCTGGAACCTGTGTCATCTGTCGTGTTAGCAGGAGATGACACAGGCTCCAGCTGTGTGAATTGCGGCTCTGTTGAAATCCCGGCCTTGCCCCCTTTGCCCTGTGCTGTTCTTTTTGCGGTTCCCGGAATGCCGGCACGTTCCTTTACAGGTCCGATGTCTGCTGTGGCGGAAGCCGGAATGGCGCCGTCGTATAACGTTAGGGATACGACGGCGCGAGACGGGCTTATCGGGGACAGCAGGCTGAATCCATTCCCCCGAACCGCACGTTCCCGTGCTGGAAAAGACTGAAAGTTCTCATAATACCGGCACATGGCTTTATGCTTCCGATGTATCCCGCGTATGGGTCTTCTGCGGAGTCCGAAGGCGACGGTCAGCCGCCTTCAGACTCGGAAAGAAGACGTTGGTACGCGGGATGCCCAAACCTATTCCTTGAACTTTCCCGGTGTGCTCCGGTAACGGGTGCGGGACAGACGGCACATGACTTTAATTTCCCGATACATTACAGGCGCAGCCAGAATCGAGATGGGATTAACCGGGTGTTAGACCGGTTAATCTCGATATGGATTCTGGTTATAAGCCTGTAACGTTGAATAGCCTGCCCGTCCACCCGTTCTGCCGTGTGCCCGGCGTAACTTATAGCGATGCCACCAGCGTGTTGTACACCGCCCGGCTGGTCAGAAGGGCGTTACGCATGCAGCCGACAGTCAGGTAACCCGGTATGTCCCGGTCTGTTTTATCGCGGTTGGCCTTCACGTTGCGTCCCCGTCCCCGGACGATGCAGCCATCCGGTTTGGTTCGGACATATCCCAGACCGCCGATCTTGCACCTGCCCGTCTGAATGGCTCTAAAGCAGTCCATCACGAACTTGTTCAGCTCGTTGAGGTCACTCTTCACATTACAGACCGGCAATACCTGTATCGCCCAGCTGAACTCGCCCTTGTACAGGTAACGGTTCACGGCGTCCACGGCTTTTACCAGTGTCGTGTCCCGGCAGCGGATTGTCCGCCGCTCGATCTCGTGCTGGAAGGTCTTGATGCGTGATGACGAGAGCGAGACCATGCCGCCCTTGATACTGAATCCTAAGAACTTGAACCAGACATCGGCTGCCAGGTATTCCACTTTCTTGGGATTTAGCTTCATGGATTTATCTTCCAGGCGTTTTTGGAGTGTGTCCATCGCTTTTTCATAATCCTTGCCGATAAAAAGCATATCGTCGGAATACCGGACGTAGTAGCCGTTCATTTGTGACAGTTCCCTGTCTAGGTCGTAGAGCAGTACATCCGCCAGCCAGCTAGCCACAGCACAACCCTGTTTCAAGGATTGATACTTGCTTTGCAACCGGTTATCTTCATCGAAATAGAGGTCCGAGTGGTAATATTTCCTAAGTACGTCTATCAGGGCAGACTGGCCGTGTTTGGCCTCCACCTTGTCGAACGCCTCGTCGATGAACCGTATCGGAACACTGTCGAAGTATTTGGAAAGGTCGGACTTCCAGCCCAGACAGCCGCTATTGCCGGTTTCTGTCATCCGGTGGCTGACTTCCGTAACTACCTTGCCGCACCCTATACCGGTCTGGTAGGACTTGCACGAAGAGTGCAGCATCTCCGGCATCAACTCGAAGAGCAGGTCGTTGGCGATACCCAGTACTACGCGGTCCATCGGCTCGTTTACGTACACTGTGCGGAACTCACCGTTGTCCTTGGGTATCTGCGCCGTGTGGGGAGGGGAAATCTCGTACTTTCCCCGGCGCATGGCATAGGCCATCGCCATACGGGTATGCTCGTCGGTCAGCCGAATAAGTTGGTCTTTCCTAATGTCTTTCAGCACGCCTTTTTCAATGGCCTTCGTCCACCGGCCTATGTCGAAGAACATTTGCAATATCTTATCTTCATTCATAGCACTCAAAACTTTTTTGGGAAAGGATAAAATTCAGTATGTCCATGCCGGATTCTACGTCACATTCCTGCTCGTACTCCTCGCCCGTGTAGTAACTGTAACCCATGATGAAGATTTTCCCGTCTTTCCGGAGCGATGCGTTCGTGATGACCAGTTCCACGGGGTCACGGTCCACAACATGGAGATAGGTCGAGGATTGTTCACCGTTGTCATCAAGGCTGCCGCCACACTCGGAAAGCAGCTCCACGGACAGGGCGTAACATTTTTCATTCAGGGCTTTCTCCGCCACGTGATGGTTGTTCATCTCTTCCGTAAGTGTTCGGATGCGGTCACCGCGTCTCTGCTCGGGAACCGGTTCGAAAGCGGTTTCGAACATCCAGACAGGCATCCATTTATGGAAAACGGCGGGTCCCAAGCGGCATATGTAAACTTCATCGTTCTCTTTCTCCGTCTCCGGGATATCCATTCCCAAGGCTCGTGCTGCCGCTACGCTCATGCGCTCGAAACCGCCGAGGCAGGAAGGTGCCGACTTCAAACGGTAGGGACGGATGTTTCCTACAGGGACACCCATTGACATAAGTAGCATCCCCTTAAAAGTGTCGGTAACGGGAGTGGTTTGCTGTTTGTTCATTCTTTTATTCATTTTCTGGTCTTTGTACATACATTATGATTTCTCACGCATCCTCCGCAAGGGCCACAAGCCGCTCTTCCGGCAGCAGGAACTCCTCGTCCGTGAAGTAATAGCAGATTTTCCGGTCCACGGCCTCCGCCTCGTCCGATATGGGTGCGCCGTCTTTGCCGACCAGCACGTCTTGCAGACCCGTTACAGAGACCAAGGTTTTGTATTCCCCGCCCGTTCCACGGAACAGCGTCAGTTCCCTGACAAAATATTCCCTGTCATTCCATGTGATAATCTCAAACATTTCCTCCACTTCCGGGAACAGCCGGCACAGGACCGGAAACAGTTTGCAGGCATCGCTCCGGAGCATCAGGAAGACACATTCCATCAGGCATAGTCCGGCATCTTTGAGCATGGGCAGCAATACGTCCGTGCCTGCTCCGTTTGCCTCTGCCACTATCAGGGCTTTCCAGTATCCTTCCTGGAATGAGTCCGTCCAAGGGATGAGTTCGGCTGCCCTGACGGAATAGGAAACCGCGATTTCTTCCGGATTGTCCTCGTCCGTGGAAATCAGTCCTATTTTCGTGTCATCTTCGACAGGCTCCTTTACCGGCAGGCAGACTTTCATTTTCCGGAACGTGTCCGTGTCCTCGTCCGCCCAGTTGACAAAGCCGCCGAATCTTATAAAATCATATCTGCTCATTTGTCATTATTGTTTATTGTTATTTACCTTACAATTCTTCCGGTTCTCCATCGTTGATACTCCGGTAGAAACGGTCTCCGTCCGCCCACTTCTTGGCGGTGATAGCCAGCTCGAAAGCTTCCTCTATGGAAAGGCCGTCGGCGGGAAGGGCATCAAGGAGTTCTCCCATGCATACGTCATTCTCGCGATACTCTTTCTGCACCTTTCCGAGTGTCATTCTGCCCTTGTCCGTCTTTTTACGCCACAAAAGCATCTGTTGTATCCAATTTTTCATGCGATTCTTTTATTAAAGGAAATCCTTGGCATAACTGCGGGCTTCATTGAAAGTGTTGAAGCCGATTCCACTCATGCAAGAGATTGCCCAGTATCTTAATTTCCTGCTTTCGGCACGGGCAAGATAGATTTGCCCGATACAAATCCCGTCTTTGAGAATGTCATGCCGCTTGTCTTTTGTAATCCGTACCATGTTCCGACATTCACTTGTCCATTTTCCAAAATCCGTAATCGGACCCGTCACCGAGATGAGCACCGAAATAGTACCCCTCCGGTGAGTAACTATCGAGCGTGTCGAACAGCGATTCCAGCAATCCCGCCGCGTCATCGCTGTTCCACCAGTCTGCTTCTTTGTCCTCCATGGCATGGGCGGGGATGGCATTCATCACCTGCACGTACTCCGGTGTGTCACGGATAACGTCCAAGAACGCCGGAATCAGGTCCTGCGTGCGCATCGTGCCGTGGGAGATACTCTCTCCCGGCACGGCATGGAGGCGGTTTTGTGTCCTCTCGTCTATGAACATGGCATTTAGATAAAGGGCAGACGGGTATCTTCCAGCATGGAGGCCAGCATTTGACACATCTCGTATGAAGCACGGTTGCGGTCGTCAATGCAGCGTGAATCACGCCCTGCCATAGCGGTAATGGAAGCCTTTACCGTTCTGAAGAATGTCTGTTCCAGTGTCTTGTGGAAATAAGGAAGAGCCTGGGCGAAACGTTCGGACTTGAATCCCAAATCGTTCATGGCGTATTCCAGCTGTTTGGCCGCCTTGTACTCGCGGCTGTTCTCCAGGCTTTCCGGAATATCACCGAACTGTGCGGTCCGGAGCTGGCGTTCCAGTTCGATGACGGCCACCGAAAGCAACAGCTTGATGGCTTCCGGGTTGCCGATACCGTGTTTCTGCCCGTCAGCGGTATGGAACTCGATCAGGTTTACACTGTTATTCTCTTGTAATTCTTTGTAGCATGCGAGGGTCTTGCTGAGCGCTTTTGCTTTCTCTTTATCCATAATTTTATCTGATTTGATTGTTATTGCACACAAGTACGTCCCCAACGATGAAGTCTTTCGACGCCGGGTGATGAGCACGGAATATCCTGCTCGCTTCAAGATTGAGGGACAGAGGGATAAGTTTGCCTTCCTCGTTGACGACCATTGTCGTGCTCCCGTCCAGTTCCACCAGTTCGATGTAGCCGCCGACAATCGCCTGCATCTCCTCCAGCGTGAAGTCTGAGCCATTGGCTGGCTGCACGGGTTGGCGTGTTCCGTCCGTTTTGATGATTTCTGTCATAGTTGCTTTGAAATTTTAAGATTCATGACTCGCCAGTATATCCAAAATCTGTTGCAAAGGGAATTTTTCAGTATAGAATCGCTCGTCGGTATGTTTGCCGTACGCCCGGTATCTGGCTTCCCCGTTTGCAAATACCGCCAAGATATGGCTGACCAGCACATTGTCCGGCGGAACCAACCTTTCCAGTTCCGTTTCGGTCAGTTCCACGAAGCACCAGTTATTGTCTTCCGGCAAGTCCTCGCTGCCCAGTATCCCGTCCTCGTCCGGCTGGTAAAAACCAACCGATATGTCATAAAAGTTCAAAGACTGGAAACTGATGTCATCCTTGAATGGCTTGACGGCTTCCAGCCTGCCGGACTGTGTCTGTCTCCACTCTTTTGACAGGTACACGATTGCAAAGTCGCAGCAATCCCATGCACTGTCAGTTCCTGCCTTGAGCAGGAGGTATGGGGTAGGTTCATTTGAGATTTTCATCGTATTTCCCTCCTTTTATGCCACGCGTGATACCGTTTCACGGTGCGTAGCTGGTTAATGATATGGCCAAAAAGCTCGCGTGAATAGATGCGGTAATGGAACACAGCCGAATACTCGCATACATTGCCGTGAAAGTCCACGTGGGAGCGGTCATCCGCAAAGTCGAACAAGTCGCCCTGGATTTCCAGCGTGTATTTGTTCTTCCGTAGCCAGTCAAAAAACTCGAAGATGTCCTTCTTTTGGGAGTAGAAAGTGCAGTATTCGTAGCGGTTTCCGCGCAGGTTCCTCAGCAATGCCGCCATCTCGTTCCGTTCCCGGCGGTCGCCAAATTCGGATCCCGTCCGAGTGGCGAGGTTCTTCAGGAAATATATTTTACCTCCATACTCGAAATAGTACGGTATGTAGGTGACCGTCTTTTTGTACCAATTGACATATTTGACAAAGGAAGCCTTCTTGACGATGGCGGGATGCAGGTTTACTTTCTCCATGTGTTCCCGAATCTGGCGGTAGATTTCCACATTGGAAAGACGTACGGGACGTTCCGCCCGGAAATACCTGCCGTCCGACTCGAAACAGAGCGCGTACAGGTTTCGGTAATACGGTTCCCCGACAAAGAACCAGTCGCTCTGCATGCGGGCCGGAGGCAGGCATTCCAGCAGTTCGTAATAACGTTCCTCCGTAATTTCATGGAAGGGCTTGCAAAGTGCCCGGGTATAACGCTTCACAAGCAGTGTCATGCGTACCGGTGATACAGCGACCAGGTACGGGTTCTTCTCCCTTTCGCGCAGTGCTTCCAGCGTCTCGCCGCCGTAGTCGCTGTGCATGTCATCCGACATCGACGTGAGGCATGTCCCGTCGAAATAACGTGAATCGATGATGTATCTCATGGGCACTGGATTAAATGGTTATTTTCAACACCTGACCGGCGGCATATTCGGCATTGCGGGTGAGCTGGCGCTGCCATGCCTGGTTGCGTGGCGCCCACTTGAAAGCGTTACGCTTCAAGGTCGTACGCATATCGGTATCGGGTATTTTGTCGAAGAGGATTTGCAGGCGGTCTTCTTCGAAGTTGTAGACCACCTTGCCGCCATCGAACGGAATCTCACGATTTTCACGGCTTGCCCGTTCCTGCTGCTTTTCCCGCACCTTGCGGACGAGTTCGGGATACTTGAAGATTGAATGGCGTGCCGTGACGACAGGTTTCTTGACTTTGTCGTTCCACTCTCGCAGACGAGCGACGGCACGGTCGATGATTTCCACGTTGCCATGGTTGACATAGGTGGAGAGTCGCCCGGCGAGGTTGCTGACGAAGAGAGCCCGGCTATAGCCTCGTGCCGTACCCGTATCGATACCGTGAATGGTCGAGGCGGCATCGTCGATAAAGGCTTTGACCTTCTGCCACTCCTCCTCGAGACGCTGTTCTTCGGGCTTGGCCGCTTCGGTAGCCTTGCGAATCGCTTCGAGTGCACGTTCTCGCCATTCCCGGAACGCCGTGACGCTCTTGGCGTGGCTGTTGCAGGCCTTTTCGTTGCGGCCCGTGTTGAAGCGTGCAGGTCCCGTAATCATCGCGCTGGCACAACGGCTGTTGGCGGCGATCATGGCAGAGAAATAGCGTTTGTAGTTTTCCATGTAACGTTCCCGCTGCTGCTCGGGCATCGACTGCAAATCCTCGTGCAGTTCCTTTTCGTGCGAGGCGATGTCTGACTCACCCCGCTCGTCGGGTGAGAAGGAGGTGAGGTTGTAGGAGCTGCACGCCTGCTTGAAATATTCTTCCAGATAGCCCGGGTGCGCCACTTCCACAACTTCCCAGTCCTTGAAGTCCGCCGGGGCGAGGATTTCTTCCTTGCCCGGATTCCCTACAAGATGGGAATAGCTGCAATACCCGTGTCTCTTTCCCCTGAAAAGAAACGCTACCGGTTCGCTTTCCGGGGCATCCACACGCCGCACCATGGTCACACGATGGGCATTTTCCTTTGTCAATAATGTTGTTTCCATACCTTTCTTCTTGATTTCGTTATTTGATTGTTTCCGATTTTTATTGTTGCTTCATCCGGGCGGCATGGTCCATTACAGAGGCGAACCCCACCTCGATACCTATCTGGTATCCGCCCTTGATGGTCGATTCCAGCTCCGCCTCGCTTTCGATCAGGGATTCCGAATCATCGGCATAAAGCCTGTACAGGGAGAATACGTCTGCCTCCCATAGCTTCCGGGCATTTTCCGCCGATACAAGCAGCCACACGAAACCGTCCTCACGGGTTACCTTGACGGCGGCTTCGCTATGGCTCAGAGTCCGCCACTCCTTGATGTCCAGTGCCACCCTCCACACGATATACATCAGCGCATCGTGGCGGCTTTTAATATCAGGGGAATCGCACAGGCGGCTGGCCACATCTTTGAGTGTCCGGAAAGAGTCCGCCATGAACTGCTCCACGACATACGGCTTTTCGGCAATGGCGGAACAGGCATCGTCCGCCCTGCCTGATTCCGGAACGGTCTGAATATCCTCCTCTTCAAGGAAGATTTCACGGTGCAGGTAGTCCAAGTAGTAATATGATTTCATTCCGCTTATTCTTTGGGGGTGAAAGTGATTCTCGTGTGCCCGTCATAACCGAAGGACGGTTTCAGGCCGAAGGCTTCGGCATCACTGCTGATGCAGCAGATGTCCCAAATCTCCAACCCTCCGGCGCAGGTTATGACGGTATTGTTTTCAGATATTTGCGGCGACTTGTCTTTCAATGCAGCCCCGCCGCAGATGCCGCGTAGAATAACACCACGCTGGTGGGTAGTAAGTTCTTTCGTTTCCATAGACCTAATCTTTTGCTTTTACACCGAACATGTTCTCCATTGTACTGGCGAGGGCTTCCTTGAAACCGTCGCTTACGCCCCAGTATTCAAGTAACCCGTTGCCGATGACCTGCATCTGTTTGTCGGTGGGCATATCGCCATCATACCCGTATTCCTTGAGCAGGGCACGGCTGATGATGACACCTTTTATCTCGTTGATTCTATGTTCCTCTCCCATAGCCGTTAATACATCTTTACCCGCAGACCAGATATCTGCTTTCTCGTTATTTCTGTCATTTTCTTTATCCGTTTATAAAAGCATAGGGGCATTCCGCCCCCATAGTTGTTTTCCTGTTACAATCCAAATAAAATTGGATCAAAGTTTTCGGTTAAATTTGTTTTTATCTTATTTACAGCGTATTGCATTTCTTGGTGAACTTCTCGGCCAAAGGTCAAGGCACGAGAGCCTCCGCCGGCCTTTGATCGAGCCGGTGCGGAGGCACATCGTGCTTAACACCTTTGGCTCTCTCGAAAGCCGAGATTTCAGAACCCGAAAAAATCCTTCGATAAACAGATTTTCCTTAGCGGTCAGCTCTCTGCCGCATATCCCTTATTAGTTTACAAAGGCCAGAGGAGCAGATTATTTTAAGCGGACGTTAACGCCGCAACAACTATGTAGTATTCTCTCTGGGAAAATCCGTTTACCGGAAGGGTTTCTCTATGACACGATACTATTGACATATTCGGTCTGATGTTTCAGCACAAAGAATAGACGGTTTACCAGTTTGCGGGCGACCTTTACGATAGCTTTGCTCTTGGGCATCCGTTTGCATTGTTCCGTATAGAACAGGTTCATCGCAGGGTCTTGACGTACCGCCACCCATGCCGCTTCTATCAGGTTACAGCGCATAACGGCGTGTTTTCGTATGGTAATATCCCCCGTCCCATCTTTCTCTCCGCTGGAGTGGCACATCGGGATCATTCCGATATAGGCAGCCAGTTGTTCGGCATTGCGGAAGCGGGTTATGTCGCATATCTCGGAGAGGAACGCCATTCCCGTAGCCTGCCCGAACCCCGGAACGCTCATAATCAACCGCAGCGGTTCGCGGAATCGATCCGTCTTGGCCAATGTCCGTAAAGCCCGTGTCATCTCCAGTTTCTGACGGCGTAACTCTTCCAGATGCCGGATATGAATGTCGAGGGCCTGACGGCCGCTCGGGGTGAGCGTCTCTATCTCCTTCAACCAGGCGAAAAAGCGCTTCGACCAGTTGGAAAACGGAGTGAGAAACTCCTGCGGAATCTCGATGCCTAAATACCGAAGTTGAGACTTGAGCCGATTCTTCTGACGGGTCGTGTCTTTGGTTATCGAGTTCTTCAATCTTATCAAGGAACGCATCTCCAACGATACGCTGTCCGGCGTATAAATGCCTTTCAGCTCGTTGGCTCTTAAACTCCGCGCCAGCTTACCGCTGTCCACGGTGTCGGTCTTACGCAGCTTTTCGCTGCTCTTGGTCGGCACGTCGGCCGGATTGACCACGATGTTGTCGATCCCTAAGGCCGTCAGACGCTCGTGTATCCAAAATCCGCAGAAGCCCGCTTCGTACACCGAGTGATACTCGGCGCCCGGATAACTCCGAGTTAAAAATCCGTACAACGCTTCTGGGCTCGGATGCTGGCTAAACTTCTTCAATACGGAGGTTTCGGACAAGACCGTAACCGACCAACTCTTCAAATGGACGTCGATTCCTACATAAATCTTTTGTCCTCTGAAACTAATTTTGTTTCTTTGCTCTCTCATGGCTATCGTCGTTTTAGTTAGTAAAGGTTTTGCAGCTTTAATCTAACCAAAATCTCGATAGCTTTTTCATTTATCCGCTATCATCGCGGCTTACCCTGATTGTAAACATAGGGATTATTAATTCATATTATTTTGCATGATTTTTTCCGGAACACCTATCCGGCATAGATGTACTTGAGCTTGGGCACTCCGTTCTGGAGCACGGTGAAGGCGTTTTCTTCCACCTGCACGTCCTTTGCCTTTGGCCACCATAGCCACGAGAGTTTCCCGTCGGGTTTGAGGAATGCCACGGCATTACCCTGCACTTTCCCGACCTCACGCACGCCGAGGTCTTTTCCGCCCTCGAACAGCCGGACACACCGCCACTTCGAGCCAAGCGTCATTTTCCGTTTCACGTCTGCTAATGTTTTCATACTCATTGCGTTTTTATTATTGCATATAAATTCTGCATTTCCGGTTGCACCGTCTCAGGCTGTCCGCCGAGAGCGGATAACTGCGGTTCAAATGGTCGGGAAACCCTTCTCGGAACATCAGCTCCGCCGTAGCGTACTCCTTGCACCATTTCCGCCGACGTCTCCCACGGGCAGGTCTCGTTTCCGGCATCCGCCTTTTCGGAGATTTCGGCACACGCCATTTCCCACCGACAAACACCGCTTCATATTCCCGTTGTAACACGCCGCTGCAATACGCCGCCACGCTGACAGCGGGCACACTTCCGAGCTGTCCCGTCGCGGCAAGGCTGTCAAGCGTATCGGTGGCAGCCTTGAAACTGGCAAAGCACCCGTAACTGCGGGTGCGCTTTGCGTCAAACACTTCTATCATATTTATTCGTTTTATTATTGGCACATCCGTTCTCCGCTTCCCCGCACAGGATAACAGCGGAAGCACGGCAGGCGGTTCCGCAGAACGCCAGACCGTGCTTAACCGTGTTATATACAAGGTAGGCACAACGCCTCACGGCGCAAGGAAGTCATATCGGAGGGAATTTTAGAAAAGTGCGGGCATTTCAGGGTGCAATCCTGACACAGTGTATATCAATGCCCGAAAAAGCGCGCACGCCCCGCAGTTTCCGCAGCACGTGTGCGCGTCATGTCACTCGCCATCGTCCCCGCTGTCAATTCCTGCGGTGATGTTGCATATCTCCTGCAATGCCGATTCTATCTGCACAAGGTCGTCGATGTCGAACTTCACGGCATCGCAGTCCTTCTCCCACACTTGGCGGGCTATGAAGACGGCATCATGCAGCGACCGCTCGGACTCTTCCAGAGCGGTCTTCAGGTCGTCCACGGTGTACTCCCCGTCCTGCGGCGGAGGTACAGTCCCGGCACCGTTTTTTGCCGGGAAATTCTTTTCGCCTATCACGTTACAGTTGCTTTCGCCCGAAATGAAAAGCGCGTATCCGTGGCATACGTCACAAGAACACGCGCTTACGACGGCAGATACGAAAAGGGCAGGCAGTCCCACACGTTCAGCGGGCTGCCTGCCGTCCTTTTGCCTTTTTCGGGCAGGTTTCAGTTACTCCGTTGCCCTTATGCCGCCTTTTTGCTTTCGTCGGCAACCGTTCCGGCAGGCTGTTCCGCCACCTTTTCAGCCTTGCCGGTCTTGGTCGTTTTCTCGGCAGGCTTTTCGAGGTTGGCGAGGTTCGGGGCGAAATTCATGGCGTTGCGGATAGCCTTTGCAGCGGCATGGATTGTCTTTTGGAAATCACGGTTTGACTTCTCGAGGTCTACTTTGGTCGGCACAAGACCGATACGCGCCCAAACGCTGTCGGTAAGGTCGTACTTCTTGATACGATTTCCCGACTTCTCGCAGATGATGATTTCCGCAGGGGTTGTGGCACGGAATTTCGAGCGTATGCCGTCGGCATCGGCACGCAGTTTCTTTTCCTCCGCAATGGTGTGCCACATAGTTGCGACCATGTTTTTAATCACACGGAAAATCTCGTTGTCCGACTTGTCGGCAGGCTCAAAGTCCGCACCGAAAAAGTGCTGTGCCGTCTGCACGAGTTCACCGTCCTTGTTGGTAGAGTTGTAAACCAACATGATACCTGCAAACGAACCGATGTTTGCATACTGTTCCTTGTTCAATTTAGAAGTTGCCATAATGATAAAATTTTAGAAACACTGCGCAAAATCACGCATTGCGGGCACTCGGGGAGTCGAACCCCGAACTCTGCACCATAGCGCAAAGTGTGGCATTTCCTGCCACGCGCCCAAAAATTTGCCGTGCATTTCACCCTGCACGGCAAAATTTTTCGTAACTTTGTCGCACTTAAAACGTACCCCATAGCAGGCTATCCAAATGAGCGCATTTTCGGCATATCGTGTATCGGCTTACTCACGCATCACTCGTGTCGTGGCTCTGCGCTGCTTTACTCCAATTTCGGCAAGACGCTTCTCTGGCACGTCCCGGATCTTTCCCAATCCGGCAGCTAACTGTAAGGTGAGGCATTTAGGCGTTACCACCGAGCTGGGTATTGGGTATAGCATTGGCATATACATTTACCAGCGTCCTCTATGCGGATAGTTTTTACCGCTATCGTGCATTTTATTCCGAGCGCACAAGGGCGCAATTATGGCATTATTCTTACACGTCCTTTTTCCATACAACTCTCGCACTCCCAAATTTGCGTGCTTTGCGTATGCGGACTAAAAACACGTTTTTAGCCGTTCCAACTTGCTACATTGGTCTGTAGTCCTGCTCGGTGTGGTTATTTAACACCCTATTTAATCGCTCCAAAGCGAACAGGCGAATTTTTGATTTTCCAAGCCTCAAAAATAGGTTTCCCACAAAAAGGGCTTTTTGTTTCTCGCTCTCGGCGGTCTTTGCTTTTCTGTTTTTTAATTCTGTTTTTTACTATCTATTTTTTTATTCGTTTTTCTCCGTACTTGTTTGCCGTTTGTTTGGCTTTCGAGTACATGACTATTATAAAACCGTTTTTCAGAACTGCAAAACTTTTTGAGAAAAAAAATTTGGAACGTTCCAAAAACAGCCTTTTTGCGAATATGGAACGCACGCGCGCGAAGTGAATTTGTAAATAGTTGAATATCAATAAAATAGAAAAATGATTTTCTTTGAAAAAAATTTTTCCTTTGCAAAAATCAAAAAAGCCCCGTTTCAACGTATGTATAAAATCAAAATCAGTTTTGTCTATTGATTATCAGATTATTAGCTGCTTAAAATGGATAAAATAGGACTGAAAAGATTTTTTTACTTTCAATTTGTAAGCAAAGATAATGTAAAAGACGTTTTTAGGCTTACTTTATACAAAAGTAAACCTAATAAATTATTGATATTCAATGGTGTAATAAAAATAAAAAGATTAGGGAGGGTGTACCCTCGGGTGCGGATTCGGTCTCTGTCCTCGGGCCGTTTTTTCAAGTCCGGTTTTCCAAAATGGCTCAAAATGCGGCTTTCGGATTGAAACTGTAAGCAGGTATCAAAAAATATACAGTAAAGTACTTGTATTTATCATGGTTGCTTAAGGTGCTGGTGTTCACCATGTCCCATATTTTTGAAATATTCTCATTTGTGGATGCCTGTCCTTTCAATTTTCACGGGTGTACAGACTTTCTGCACGATTTCCGGGTTCCGGCTTGAAGTTGTTTTTTAGATACGCTGAAAACGCATCAAAAAATATATAGAGACACGTCGGTATATTGACTGTTCTTAACCGGATTGGACGACGGAAAAGGAGGATGTGTATTCCTGTCATTCAGTATGTTCGGATATGCTTTTCACAATCGGACAATCTTGTAATGTTTTGTTCCTTAATCATATAGAATATACAGAACGAAGCTATCCACATGGATTCCGACTTATTTGTACGGTTTTTGTGACTTTATACAGGAAACCGTGGAAATGCAGAAGAAATGGGGTTCAGTCACCTGCCTTTTTGGTGAATTATACGTATATTTGCCGTATTGTATCCACTTATGTATGAAGTATGGCATTTTGCTGTTACAGGAAATATCTGGATAAAGAATCGAAAGAATGGAATCATATCATAAGAAGAAAATCGGGAGTATTCCGAAAGACAGCACGGGTGGGTCGTCCATTCGCAAGGGAATGGTCGTCTTCAACGGTGGGACATCGGAAACCGGACTTGTGGGAGATGTCACGGGTAATTGCGTGTCGGTTCCGGTAAGGATGACTGCGGGCAGAGAACTCGTTACCGATGACGCGGTCATGTTTCTGAATGATTGCCGGGAAGCGAGCGCAGAGCAAAAGATTGCCCTCCAACGCCTGCTGAACGAAGGCCATCTTGCATGGGACAAGCGCCGGGGTGTATGTTCGGAATCTCTCTATGCTCCCAAAGACGGACAGTTGGTAAAACTCAGTATCCTGGATGAGCATGTAATACTGGGGGCTTTCAAGGAAATCGACGCAAAAGGACGTGTTGTGCTGTATTGCCTGCTGGACGAAGACGGGAGCCTGCGCTATTCCCTGCATGAAACAGTCGGGTACGCGGTGAATCTCCAGATACTGCCTATCGGAACCAGTGGCCGTAGCAGGCTTTCCGATGCTCTACGCCAGAAAGGGCTTGCATGGAACGGACGGCTGAAGGAACTCGAACGGCTGGCAACACGTGTCAGACGCGGTGACAAGTACTATTACCTGAATGACATACTGGAAATCCGTGAATGCAGGGACAACAACAGGCCGGCGGACAGGAAACGGTTGGAATGCGGGAACTATTTCATGGAGCGGAGGGATGCCGAACTGGTACGTGACTGCGTGCGCTCTGTCGTAAGGCTGAACCGCGACAAGGATGCCAGACGGTAAGAGGGTGACGGTATAAGGTATTCGTTCTGTTTCTCTCTCTTGTATCTGGGGAGGAAGTGGTCCTTTAATCCTCATCTTATCCGTTTTCAACACTTTCCGATTCAAAAAAACAAAAAAACAGACGGCGTGCCGTCTGTCATGATTTGTTTCTTTTTTGGTATCTTTTTTCTTTGCGTCAAAGAAAAAAGTACATCTTTCTTCTTTCTTCTTGTATAATACTACTTATAGTATTGTTGCTACATTTGTAACACCCCTCCTGTCAGATACACGGTACATTTGTACCACATTGAGGGGAAAGATGTGGCGAATTTCGCGTCTTTCCACCCAAATTCCACTATCGGGAGCATGAATCGCAAGCCGATGTTGCCGCTTCGGAAAATTGCAGTCGCCTTTTGCAGGGCAGCATTGCAAGAACGAAAACGGTCTGATTTTCACGTGCAGGAAAATAACCGCAAAAAGAGATCCGATAAAACATCTATATATGAAAAATATCCCCTATATTTGCATAAAATTTACATATAACTGCGATATAATATGATTATTCAGTTCACAGTCGAAAATTTCCTTTCGTTCAAGGAGCCGGCGACCTTGTCTTTGGCTGCTTCCGCGCTGAAAGAAAAACAGACCCGGTCCGATGAGATTGTTTTTGAGCTTGAAGGTACGAACCTCTCTTTGCTGAAGAGTGCGGTCATCTACGGGGCCAATGCCAGCGGGAAATCGAATCTGGTCAAAGCACTCGATTTCTTCAAATGGTTTGTCATCAATTCCTCCAAAGGCGTGCAGTCCGGCGAAAGCATACGGGTGGAAAGTTTCCGTCTCAACCGGAGGACGGAACAGGAGCCCAGTTATTTTGAGGCGGTCTTTGCCGACGAAACGGTCCAATACCGCTATGGGTTCGAAGTCGATGAAAAACGTGTACACCGGGAGTGGCTTTATCAAAAGGGCAACAAGCGCAAGGCAAAGGAGGTGGAACTGTTCCTGCGTGACGGCGATGAGTATGAACTGCATCCCAAATTTTCGGTCGGCAAAGAGGTTGTCGCCAAAAAAATGGTGCGCGACAATGCGCTGCTTCTTTCCGTGGCAGCACAGTTCAACGAAAGCGTCTCGGTGGAAATCATGGGATGGTTGGCCAACACCACGATTGTTCTTGGCAGCAGCGACGAGCGGATTTGGGAAATGGCGATAGCCCAGATCGATGATCCGTCCATGAAAAGGCGTATTGTGGAGTTTGCCCGGTTTGCAGACTTCGGAATCGACGACATACGCAAGGTTGACAATACAGTCATCAGTTCACACCAGCAATATGACGAGGAGGGCAACGCCACGAAGACGGTCACTTTCCCGTTCCGCGTAAACGAATCGGAGGGTACGATCAAATACTTCTCGCTGGCTTATCCTATAATCGACGCGTTGGATCATGGCAAAAGGCTGGTTGTCGACGAGTTCGACTCGAAAATGCACCCTCTGTTGACAAGTCGCATCATCGGGCTGTTCAATTCCAGAGTGACAAATCCCAGGAATGCACAGTTGATTTTCACGACACATGACACCAACCTGCTTAATGCAAGCCTGTTCCGCAGGGATCAGATCTGGTTTACACAGAAAGATTCGTTTGGAGCCTCGGAACTCTATTCGTTGGCGGAATACAAGGTTCGCAACAGTGCACCTTTCGAAAAGGAGTACCTGATGGGGAAATATGGCGGTATCCCTGTCATCGGCCAGTTTGAACGGTTATTTGACCTGAGGGAGGAAGAATATGGCAGCACGGACGAACAAGCGTGATCCACGCGCGGCACGGACACTCAGGCGTATCAGTTTTGTCCGTGAGGTCAAACAATCCTTCCTGATCATCTGCGAGGGGGTAAATACGGAACCGGATTATTTCAATGCATTTCGCCTGACTTCCGCCAATATTAAAGCGGTAGGCCAGGGACTCAATACGGTAGGTCTTGTCCAAAAGGCTTTACGGATGAAAGAAGAAGAGCGGAAGAAAGGACGCGAGTATGACCAGTGCTGGGTGGTATTTGACAAGGATGACTTTCCCGATCGGGACTTCAACCGGGCTATCGGTATGGCGGAAGCCGGTGGCATGAGGGTGGCATACAGCAACCAGGCTTTCGAGTATTGGTTCTTGCTGCACTATAACCTGGTACAAGGCCCGATGCACAGAAATCAATATGAAACAAAGCTATCCGGCTTGTTGGGCTTCTCCTACAACAAGGAAGCCGGTACAGGCGGTCGTGTTTTCAGGGAGCTGGGCGGTAAACAGGCTCAGGCCATCACGAACGCAAAAGCCGTATTGCGCCGAATGGAGGGAATACCGCCGGCACAGGCGGAATCTTCGACAACGGTGCATCTTCTTGTGGAAGAACTGAATAAGTATATTTAGCATATTCTGTCGTTTGCCCGGATAATATTGTACCCGGCTACCACCTCCTTCCGGTTTTATCGGATTTTATGTCGCAAAAACACAAAAACAGACGGCAAATCACAACGATGCCGTCTGTTTTTATTCATTTACGTTCCGTGGACAGATACGCTCAAACTTTTCGGTGTCTCTCTTTCCATTGGCTGACCTCTTCGTCAGAGACGGATGCCACGGTCCTTTTTTCCACATCGAACATCCGATGACAGAATGCCCTGGTAGAAAAAGGATTTCCAAGTTCCGCCAATATCCCTACAAGCCGGTTGTAGGAATCCATGTGCCACAGGTAATCGTACATCCCGCTGACCGGCACCCGTTCAAGCAATCCCATACGCGTTGTCTTTTCCACGCACTTGTCGAAAATCCGCGAACCCATCTCCATGTTCTCCATGTAGTACCGCTTGCTGCGCAAGGTGTCGTAACCTTTTTCACGCAGGCGTGTACGGTCTGCCATGTACAGCATGAAGATGACCTCTTCCGGGGTGAACGCGCCGACCAGCCCGGTGAAGCATTTCATAAACGGTATCACGTGTTGCCTTTTGTCGTCATTCCCTTTCATGTCCGTTTTCGCGTTCGTTCGTCCGTAATGTTTCCGCTTCCCCGTCATCCTTAATCGACGGATTGACATAGAACTGGCATATCCTGCCGTTTATCATCGGTTTATACACGGCGTATCCCAGTTTTTTGGCGTAACGCCCCACGGATACGCGGTTGGCGAACTTGCCGGTATGTTCCGTCAGGTGTTCCGACATCTCCCCGACGGTCATTCTGCTTTTCAGTTTCATATCATTCGCGTTTAAATGTTTTCCTGATAAAGGATAGCCGCGACTAATACGAACTGTTTGCAAATGGTATGAATTAATAAGAGGCGGTTCCATGAAATCGGCAAAGGAGGAATCAACCGGTTATACTGATACTTCATTCATGAAACCGTCCCTCATCTATTTTCCCATTATCCGGACAATCTCCCGTATCGTGTCGAAGTTCCGCTCGTCCAGCCATTCTTTGGCCACGTTCCACGAGAGCGACATTCCGAACTTCAGGTTCTCCATGGTGATGGTATGGTGCGACAACCTGCCTTCAGTGGGCTTGAGCCCTGCCGCATGCAGTTCACACAGTCCGTCCTGAAAGAATGTGCACCCGCCTGCTTCCTGTTTCGCCTGTACCATCGGCACGATATACGGGATTTTTCCTAACAGCAGGCCTACCGCCCACCGAGTGGGTGCAAGACGCTCCCTGTATCCGGCTTTCAGCAACCGGAGGATGTCTTCCGGCGTACCGAGGCACGGTATCCGGCATTGCTGCCTGCACAGACGGCAACGGCACTCTACCGGCCGTCTTCCTGTCTTGCGGATGATCCGCTGTAATGCCGTTTCCATCGCTATGCACCCGGTGGGCAGTATTCAGGGTTCCTCTTGCGCCACAGTTCTATGATACACTCCCGTCCGGCCTGTGTCCATCGTTTGGTGGATCCGAAAGTATATACCTTGCCCCGGCTGTTCTCCCACGTGTAAGGCACATCGCATTGCCAGGCCCGGCAGGAAGGAAAGACCACCCATTGCCGCTTCTCGTACTTGCAGATGCCCTCTTCGGCAAGGAACTGGTGCAACTGTCGCGGCGATATGCCGAGTTCGTCAGCGATGCGCGTGCTCTTGAACCAGTCCCTGTTCTCGATAAACTCCTCGTAGAATACGATTTTCGGCAGGGATTCACTCACCACCTTCCGCAGTTCCAGAATCAGTCTCGTCGCCGATTCCATATCCTGCGGCATGGGACAATCCATACAGGGCAGACCGGGTGCCGCCACCCTGGGGCGTTCGCGTACGATTGTCTTCCCTCGTTTCACGGAGAGTTTGCCGATAGCCTCGCCCAACCATTCCGCCAAAGACAGGTCAGGGGCGATCCATCTGGCCAACGGTATGACAAGCGGTGATTCCAACCAGGTCGCACCGTGCCCCCGCCCCCGTGTGGTGAAGACTTGCGACTCGTATTTCCCGGTATGTCCGTTGCCGGCCATTTCCCTGCGGAGCATATCCGTGGAAGCGATGCGTAGCCATTCAGACGGGATTTTCCCGAAGTGCATCGTGATCTGCGTGGCGTTGACCATCAGCTTGTCGCCGACACGCCGGAACGTGACGGGGAACCCTTCCTCGAAGTGCATGACGATGTCGTCCTGCGGGACGGCGTGCAGCTCCCCGGCTTCCAGTTCCAGAAGCTTGTTGCCCCACACTTCCAATTCATCAAGCAGGTCACGGGGTATAATAGTCTCCTTGCGTACCAGTTGTAAAAGCCGGCGCATATCGATGGGACGGAAACCCCACTGTTCCCTGCCGTTTTTCCGGAAACTGATTTTCAATGCCGTCGGGCAAACACGGGCGATGGCGCCGTTTTCAAGCAGTTCGTCCCGCTTGAGTATATCGCATATATCCACGGCGCAGATATGGAGCTGGCCGTTATGGTTCCGGGAAACCCTTATGTTCCAGTCCCGGAACGGAACATTCCTATTTTCCCTCATAGGTATTTCCTCCTTTCTTTTGGTTATCAGACTTACGTTTGTTTTCAAGCAAGGCTCTCTTATGTGCCATCTTGCGCACCGGATAGTACGTGCGTTTCTCGCCGCAAAGGGCGTCATAATCTTTCAGCATCAGTGTGCCGAGGTCGGCCAGCTCGATTTCCACATCCGGATGCAGATGCCTGAAATAGAGTCCGCCGCTGCATACATACTTGCCCGTGCAACAGAATGAGATAGCCTGCAAGTTGCCTTTTGTCAATTCCGCCGCGCTGTGCAGCGAGCGCGTGACCGCTACAAGAACCTGTGCCCCGTTGAAGATGAGCACCATCTTGGGTCGTTTAAATGTGCTGCGTCTCATGTTGTTCTAAAATTTGCGTTAATTCCTCCTTTGTAAATCTAAGACCGGCAGCCTGTACCAGCCAAGTGTCTGAAACCGTAAATCCACCGGACAGCAGTTCGTCCACGCGCTCCAGAAGGTAGACACCGAACGCGGGATCGATGTAAACGACAAATAATAGAGCCAGACATTCATCAATTAACAGGTGTCCCGACGCCTCGTCACGGATGATCATCTTTTCCCTGTCTATTCCGTAGGCGTCTGCCAACGCCGTTGCCCAGTGATGGAAAGCGACACGGAAATCACGGACATTATGCCGGCGTGCATCTCCTTTGGCCTGGATGAAGCGTGTCGCGTCGAAATAGACCGGTCCGTCTTCCCGTAACGTTCCGAAAAGCAGATCGGGGAACTCCCTGTACCGGATTATCCGGCAGGGAATCTTTTCTTCTTTCATGTTCTCTTTTTCATTGTTCTTGGATTTGTATCTAACGTGGTGCAAAGATATATCTTTTTAATATGAAATACACTATAAATATATACATAAATTACACTTTTAATAAATTGTTAATCACTGATAATAAGATATTTACAACATAAATAAAACCGAAATATCTATATATTTAAGTTGTATATTTCGGTTTGTAAATCAAGCATTAAGAGTCCCGTTCTCCATATATTCTTTTAGCCGTAAAAACCTCTCTTGAGGATTGTCTCTACTCTTTGAACAAGAAACAAAAAAATTATGGCTACATCGGACAAATCATTTAACGGGGAACTCTTGGAGAGTATTTTTAAGACCTCCAAAAAGACAATTCAGGAGTATGTCCGCGAAATCGAGCGCAACAACCGCTACCGTTCATGCCGTCAGGATACCGGCTCGGGATATATTCTCGATGACCGCGCCCGGCTCATTGACCTGTATGAAGCCTGCCTGCAACAGGACGCTCATATACGTTCCGTTGTCGAGACACTGGAAAGCCAGATTCTCGGCGACCGCTATATGCTTGCCCGTGTAAACGAAAAGGGAAAATACATCAAGGACGTGGCGAACTCCCTGAAGATACAGGGTTCGCAGTTCGACAAGATAATCAAGGGCATAGTGGAATCCAAGCTCTACGGGTACACCCTGCTTGAAATCATGCCGCATACTGACCCCAGAACGGGCAGGCTGGCGGAAGTCAACATCATCGAACGGCGTAATGTGTTGCCGGACCAGAAAACGGTACTGAAGCGGCAGGGACTGTGGGAGCCGCATTGGGATTTACATGACCCGGCATATTACCGTTGTTATGTACTGGTAAACTCCGGCGACTTGGGACTTTTTTCCGCCACGACCCCTTTGATACTGGCCAAGAAATTCACGGTGGCCAACTATGTGAACTTTTCCCATACTTACGGACAGCCGATTATCCACGGAAAGACGGTCAGCGAGAGCAACGCCGACCGCAAGAGGCTGGCTAACGAGATAGCCAACGCGGCACAGAACAAGGTGGTGGTTACCGGCATTGAGGACGAGGTCGATATCAAGACATTCACCATGTCCAACTCGGAAAAGATATATACCGGGCTTATCGAGTTTGTGAACAAGGAAGTTGCCAACCTCGTGCTCGGCTCCGAGTCGATGGCCGGAGGGATGCAGTCGTACGTGGGTTCCACGAAAGCACACCAGGACATTTTCCGCGACCGTATCGAAGTCTACCGTCGGTATATCGAAAACGTCATGAACGAGGAGATAATCCCCCGCCTGGTGGCTATCGGGTATATCCCCGGAGGATTGGAGTTCCGGTATTCGAACCGGATAGAGATGAGCAACGAGGACCGCATCAAGCTCTATTCGCTGATCACGGACAAATATGAAGTGGCGGCCGATGAGATCGAGAAAGAGTTCGGTATCAATGTGGGCCGGCAGCTCAATGTTATCCCGGGATTAGGTTTCGGAGCCGAAGGCGGCTCATCCGGTCTCAGCCACAACGACCGGGGCATCATGTCGGACGAGGAGTATTTCCGGCGTTACGGACGCCCCCGGGGGGCGAAGGTCGGAAATTTTCTGCGGGGAGCGGAATAGAAGCCCGTCTTCCGCTCCCGGACAACGCTCCGTTCAGGGCTGTCAGGGCATCTGCAACCACGGAATCCGATACGGAAAAGGAGTATCGTGTCATTTTCGATGCATTCCGCAGGCTGATCCTCTATTGGGAGAACAGCGCGGAACGTCTCGACATTATAGAGGACATCATCACCCTGCGTGCCTCTTTCCTCATAGACCGTGCGCTGACAGGTCTGCGAATCGATATGGACCGGGCATTGGAGATACTGAAAAATCACAACTCCTTTACAACAGAGAGGGAACGGCAGCAGCGTGACATCCTGATTGCAGCTATAGACAACCTGGTGGATTTTGCCGCGGCAGAGGAGTATGCCATGCTCGGGGAACTGCCCGAGACAGCGGATGAACAGGACATGGAAGCATACGAAAAGATATGCCGCAGGTATAACCTCGTCCATGCGGAGGAAGAGAACAACCAGGTATTCTTCGCGGCCTCGATGGCCGCATGGTGGATGGCGGTGGATATGGATACCGTGCTTACCTACATGACACAAGGCGATGAACGGGTACGTGCCTGGCATCTTTCATTGGAAGGGATTTCCTTCCGCAAATCCGAGTTTCCTCCGGAGCTGATACCGCCGATCGAATGGGGATGCCGCTGCTTTCTGGTCGCGGAGGGGTTCGCCGCTGTCCGGGCGGCTTTGCCGGATAAGGGAGACTATCTGGAAAAGGTGGATCCGGTCTTCCGGGAGAGCCTGGCAACCGGCGGGCGTATCTTTTCCGATGCGCACCGCTATTTCTCCGTCCCGCTTCCGGGTTACATGAATGATATTGTGAAACGCATTAAAGGAAAGTTCGCCTATGCCCAAGATAACGCTTGATGAGTTTTGCAGCCACTGGGTAAGCAGGACCAGTACGCGCGTCATGGCCAGCCGGCTGGAGTTCAACGTATTCGACTTCGCAACTGCTGCCGGTGACTATACCAGGCAGCAGTTCGTGTCCTCATTCGCTTCGGGGGGATTCAACGGTAGCAAATGGGCGCCTCGTACCTCCAAATGGGGAAAGAGGTTCACCCATCCTCTCATGAACGATACGGGGACTCTGGCCCGGAGCATACAGTCGGAAGCCGGCCGGACAGACATAGTGGGACGGCGTTCGGACCGTACGCGCATCTTCCGGAAAGGCGCCAGGTATTGCATGTGGACTACGGAAAAGAGCTTTCCAGTCAAGGGCAAGCGGGGACGCAGCAAGGAGCGTTACGGGCATTATGCCGCCATACACAATACCGATCCGAAGTTCGGGCTGTACACGGTAAACCAGTATTCCACGCGCCGTCCCGTACACCGGCAGTTCATCGGATTCTCACCGAAGACGGACGACTATATCGCCGCCCATTTCATAGATATGATTTTTAAAGGATTTCCACACCAGCCGTTATGATAAAAGACAAACACCCAGCACCACAGCCCGCACAACCGTCGGCACCGGCGGAGAGCCTGCCTGAAGAAGTTTCCGCGAACCCTTTCGTGGAGATATACCGGGCCGTTAAGCGGGCTGTCCTGACCCTGCGGGAGAATCCGGACGACCCGTTGTCGCCGCCCCTGTTCAAAACCGTCGCTATCGACAACGGCCAGTTCGCCCGCATTGTCCGTGACGATAACACGGAGTATGAGACTGTGTTCCCTGCCGTGTTCATCCACTTTATCAACGTGAGGTACCTGGTACAGCAACAGCGTATCGGTGAGGGACGCGCCACCATGCGCGTGCGGTTTATCCTGAATACGCTCAACAATGCGGACGAAGACAAGGAATGCGAGGCGTTTCTGGTCTTCCAGCGGCTCAATGTAGCCATACAGGATGCCAAGAACCATGAGCCGGCGCTGAGCGAGCGGTGCAACCTGACCTATTTCGACATGCCGCTTTCAACCAATATGTTGCAGGCGTACTGGATAGACTACGAGGTATGGTTCAGGGAATCTTCCGCGTGGAAATACAGGGACTGGGTAAAAAGGTATGTGGTCATGCCCCCGTTCACCCAACACAGCGATGCGCCGCAACATGACAGCGGCGGACACGGCTTCCATCCGCGTCCGGAACATGACGAAGTATCTGGTTTTTCGGATACTGGATCGGAAAATTGAAATCCATGCAGGAGATTTATCCGCACTGCGTATAAACAGACATGAATCAGCAGATAATACAAGACTCATGATACATTTTCTGTACTTGCTGAATTTAGAATGTTCAGCATGCCGGTCTTGATACAAATAGTTGCAACCGGTCTGTAATTTGAACAATCTATTATACTGTAAAGATAATCGCATTTCCATAAATGGATGGATTCTCATATTTCCACTTCCATAAATAGCAGTGCAAAACCTTTTCTTTTTCCACCGCCTACTCTTGTTCAAATAACCCTTGCATATGGATATGAACACACTTCAATATGTCGTCGGAGAGGCGAAGGCAGGCCAGCCGGCTGTTATCCGTTTCTTCGGTCGCGTGACGGAAGAGACGACCTCACGTTTCAATGACGAGTTCGACTTTTTGGAAAATATCATCCGTCCCTCCTGTATCCGCGTGTTGATCAACTCGGAGGGCGGCAGTGTCCTTTACGGCATGTCCACCTATTCCACCATCGCCAATGCCACGGTGGATACGGAATGTATCATCGAAGGGGTCGCGGCATCGATGGCCTCCATCATCTGGGCGGCGGGCAAGCGTTCTCTCATGCGTGATTATGCCATACTGATGATTCATAACCCGATGTTGCCGGACGATGACGGAGGGGAACCGTCGGACATGGTAACGGCTTTTACCAAACAGATCGAGACGATTTACCGGAAACGGTTCGGCCTGAAAGCGGAGCATGTGCGGGCCATCATGGACGGACAGGCAGGAAAGGACGGGACCTATTTCGACGCACAGGCTGCCGTCAAGGCCGGCATCATACCTGCGGAGCATGTCATCCATACCTCGAAGCAGCTTTGCCGTAAAGTGCATGACGAGATAGAAGGATTGACCGATACGGCCGCCATCCAGGAACTGATGAGCCGTGTCAGCGCGGGAAATAAACCTTTCAAAGGCATTGAACCTACTCTTACAGAAACGGAAAACGATATGGCAAACGAAAACAAGACACAAGGCTTTGAGTACGGGGCGATTGCAGCCTCGCTGGGCATGAAGGACGGTGAGGTCAAGGACGTGATGGCACGTATCTCTGAACTGGCCGCGATGGAACCCAAATACAGAGAAATACAGAAATCACTGAGCGACGCGCAGACCGTCATCGCCGGAAAAGACGCCTCCATCCGGAACTTGCAGACAGACCTGGCCGCAGCGACGGCACGCCTTTCCGCCTACGAGCAGAAAGAGAAGGACGAGCAGGCTTCCCGTATCGAGACATTGGTGGAGAATGCCATTGCAGAAGGCAAGATTGACCGTGAGGCGAAAACGCAGTGGGTGGAGATGGCCGGTTCCAACTTCGAGTTGGCGGAAAGCACGCTGGCTTCCATTCCCGCGCGGGAGAAAATCTCGAAGGAAATCGCCGATGACCCTGCCAACATCCAGGCCACGGCGGAAGCGACAAAGACCGCCGAACAGCTGATGGCCGAGAAGGTGGCGGAAGTGGTCGGTGCGGATTTCAAGTTCCGAAAGCTCTGACAGACTATCCGCGGGCGTCCGCCCGATTTTAACTGACATGCCGGAGACCGCAGTGTCTCGCGCGGAAACAGCAGGTATCCGCCAGTCGGCCGAGTTTCATTCTTCAACGGAAAACTTAAAACGACAATGGCTGATACAGTAAACTTTCTTCAAAACGGGTATAGCGGCGAAGTACTTGAGGACTTGCTGACCTATACCGTGCAGGGCAATGATACAGTCCGCGAGGGACTGATTCATATCAAGACGGGCATCCAGCACCGCTATACGCTTCCTGCCATCAAGCTGGGCAACATTATCCAGGACAACGTGCCGACCCCACAACCCATCCACGGAGCCAAGGGCGATGACGGCACGAACGAGTACCAGTTCACCGAACGCCATCTTGAGCCGTCCGATTTTATGGTCTATCTCGAGTTTAACCCGAGGGACTACGAGAAGTACTGGCGTTTCGCGCAGCCGGAAGGCAATCTCGTGTTCCGCGAGCTCGACCCGAAAATCCAGGCGACGATGCTCCGTCTCCTTATGGACAAGAAAAACGAGTATATCGGAAACGCCATCTGGACTTCCGCCCGCGGAGGAGAGACGGTGGCCAAGATTACCGCACCGGAAGGCTGCACGAAAATCGGAGCCAACAAGGAGAAATATTTTGACGGGGTCATCAAACGGATCCTCGACAATGTGAACTCCTCCGATGCCGAGGTGGTTGCCGGAGGGCAGTGCATCATTTCGGGAACGACCGAGCTGACGGACGGGGCCGCGGTGGAGGCGGCGCTCTATGCGATGTGGAGGAAATGTCCGAAGCAGATCCGAAAGAAGACATCTCTGACCTTTGTGGTCGGATGGGACGCCTGGGACGCGTATGACCAATATATCTCGGACAAGCAGGTCAAGTATTCCGAGAATACCGAGGTCAACCGCTATCGCTTCAAGGGCAAGCGCATCGTCCCGGTCGTGGGAATCCCCGAACACACGATGGTGCTCGGCGAGTTCTCCACCGGCATGGACTCCAACCTGTGGATGGGGGTGGATTACGCGAACGACACGGACATCCTGAAAATCGACCGTCTGCAGGCCAACTCCGAGCTGTTCTTTTTCCAGATGCGCATGAAAATGGACGTGAACATCGTCCGCCCGGCGGAGATCGTGGTCCATACCGCCTACAAGAAGAGCGAATAACACACCTTTCTTCATTCTCAATATCCACCCGGGGAGCGGAGGCAAGGCCCCGTTCCCCATTTTCATTCTACTGTTATGGCAAAGAAAATCAACACGGAGGAAACTCCGCAGACAGACAACAATAATATTCCTGCACCGGAGGCTCAGGCGGTGCCCGTTCCGGAAACGGCATCGGAAAACCTCGGGACAGGCGGCGAGACTGAAGACAGGCTGCCGGCCAAGACCGCGGGGAAAGGGAATGCAGGGTCGGAGGAGACGACAGAGCCTCACATCCTGTCCCTGTTGAAAAAGTTCCCGGCATATCCGTCGCTGTACATCGACACGCACGGAGGAACCTATGCGCCGGACACGGCGGCCGCCATCAGGGGCAAGGCCGTACTCTACAGGAATCCTTTCTACAACGAACTTAAAAAGAAATCATAATGGCACTCGGTAATGTATTTATCAAGGATGTGGACGGCAATATTCCTTACGATACCGGCTCGTCGGGCGAGAAGGTGACGGGACTGCTGTTCGACGTGTCCCTCCAGCCGACGCTTTTCACGGAGGGGTATGGTAAAACCAATGAGACCAGGCTCAAGCCTGGCGATGTCTGCTACATCACCTCGTTCAAGTCCGCCGTGAACGACTTCGGTATCATCGAACGTGTGGAGGCAACCGACGAGGAGGAGATGAATGTCAATTTCCTGCACGGCATCCCGGCATACCATATCCGTGAATTTTTCCGCATGTCCGGCAATCCGGGCGGTTCAGGAAAACTCTACGTGATGTTCGCGGACTGTTCGGCGAACTGGGATGCGCTGGAAATCATGCAGCGTGCTGCCGGGGGTATGATCAACCAGATAGGCATATGGACGGAACAGCCGCTGTGGAAAGCGAACGGCGCATCGGAACAATACAACCTCAATCTGGTAAAGGGGCTCAACGACGTGGCCGTGGGGCTTGCGGAGCAGAACCAGCCGCTCTCGCTCATCCTTTCCGCCAATCCTTCCAATACGGGGGCGGATACGACTGAGGGGCGTCAGATTGACCTGAATAAAATACCTTCATGCATCTGTGAATCAAGCCGTATCAGCTGTATATTCGGCCAGGCGCATCACGAAAAGATCTCCACGATGCAGATGTGCAACAGGAACCATACGCCCGTGGGATTTTTGGGAGCGGTTATGGGAGCCATAGCAAAGGCCAACGTGCACGAATCCATCGCATGGGTCAAGCAGTTCAATCTCTTCGCGGACGATTTCCAGGAAATAGAGTTGGGGTTCGGGGACATCAACCTCGACGAGGCAGAGGAGAACTTCCTCAGCCTGAACCGGTACGAGTCACTCTCCCCGTCACTGCTGGACGAACTCGACGATAAGGGGTATATTTTTCCCATCAAGTATGCCGGCCGCGAGAACGGGATCTACATCTCGAAAGACCAGACATGCTCACATGGGGATTTCCGTACCATTGCCCGGAACCGCACCATCAACAAGAGCCGCCGTGCCGTGCGTGCAGCCCTGCTGCCGTATGTGAACTCACCGCTGATGGTCAATCCTTCAACCGGGTTCCTCGCCCCGTCGAAGATTACAGCTTTCAAGACACTCATCGGGGATATACTGGCCAAGATGCAGGCGGCGCAGGAAATTTCAGGATACGCCGTCACTATCGACCCGAACCAGAACGTGTTGGTGGACGACACGCTGCGCATCTCCTATGTCCTTGTCCCGGTGGGCGTGGCCGTGAAGATTTATGTAGAGGAAGGACTGTCATTAACCGCAAATAAGACATAGCATATGGCAATAATCAACAATGTAGCATACTCGTGGTCGATGATAACCCTGTCATCGACCGCCCTGGGAATCGATGAAGGTTCCACGACCCTTGAAGGCGTGTCGGCCATCAAATGGTCGAAGAAGCGCAAGGTCGAAAGTAACTACGGCATGGGAGGACGGCCGGTGTCGAGGGGGTTCGGGAACATTACCTATACGGCGAGCATCACGATGGACTATGCCACGCAACAGCTGTTGCGTTCGGTGTACGGCTCGCTGCTCGAAATCGGCGAGTTCGACCTGATTATCAGCTTTGCCAACCCGATGGCCGGCGAGGACTGGACAACGACGACCGTAACGCTCAAAGGTTGCATCTTCACGGAGGATTGTCTCGAGTCACAGCAGGATGATACCAATATCACCCATGAATTCGATCTCAACCCGTTCGATATCCAAATCGGCTCGGGTGATACAATCTAAGCTGTCATGGATGTAACTTTCGAGGGGAAATCTTCTACCGGAAAGAACGAATGGCTCACGCCTCCCTGCCTGCTTCGGAGGCTGGGGCCGTTCGATTTGGATCCGTGTTCGCCCGTAAACCGCCCATGGGATACGGCGCGACATCACTATACCATTGAGGATGACGGCCTGCAACAACCCTGGTTCGGACGTGTGTTCTGCAATCCTCCCTATGACACTGCACTGATTGTCCGGTTTATCCGCAGGTGTGTCGAACACAGGAATGCCGTCGCGCTCACTTTTGCCCGCACGGACACGCGCCTGTTCCACGAACTGATATTCCCAAACGCCGATTCAATACTCTTTATCAAGGGACGGCTCAGTTTTTACCATGTTACGGGGGAACAGGGTGGTACGGCCGGAGCGCCGTCATGCCTGATCGCCTTCAACAAAGAAAATACCGCGGTTCTGGAAACATGCGGTATCGACGGGAAGTTGGTGAAGCCACGACTTCAATAGTCAACCATAAATTTGTTACATAATAACCCGTCTGTTTGCCGGATATTGACCTTGGCTGACAGACGGGATTTATGTATGGCAGACTTAAATCGAAATATGCGCTTCCTTATCGAATGACGTATGCTCGTTACTGAACACATAGCCCAACTGGTTGCATATGCACCGGGTGTTTCCGATGACCTTATTGATATTGCGGTGCGAGTGGCCATATATCCAGTATTCAATCGGGCTGTCTGCAATGAAACCGCCAAGCTCCACGGTAAATGCCCCATTGAGCGGACTGCCCTTGAACTCCGGCGCCATCAGTTCGAATGACGGTACATGATGAGTGGCGACAATGAGATGTCTGGCAGTACTTTGTTTTACGCTCTGTTCCAGAAAACGGAAACAGCGCGAATGTTCGTCATTGAACCTTGTCCAGTCCAGCGGTTCGCTGCCGTAACGCATCCTGCGGAAATCTGTGATGGCTGCCTCAGTTTCATAGGCATCCTGCAACAGGATATGTGACCACAGTGTGGTAGCGATCAATTCTATATCGTTACCCAATGGGATAACGGCATTATAGTGGCAGGTGATGTTTTCCCTGATTTTGAGCGACCAGTCGTTATACAGCTTGTCTATGTCGAACATCTTGTAAAACTCGTGGTTTCCGGGAACCACGATGACCCGGCTGTAATTTCCGGAAGCCCAGTCCCAGAACGGATGTCTGGAGTAGTTCTCATCTCCGATATATCCTATATCTCCGGCAAGGACAAGCACTTCTCCGGCAACAGCCAGCGGGTTGTGCTTCAAAAAACTGCTGTTCTCCCGAAACTCGAGATGCAGGTCGGATGCGTATTGGATTCTCATTGTTGTGTTATGAAATTGGCTTCAAGTTGTTCCAATAACTGTTCTCCGGAAATGCTTTTAAGTCCTGCCGATTTGAAAAAATCAGAGTTTGGCACTTCTTCTTTGACAGCCAGGCAAAACCTGTCAACATCTTGTTTAAGCGAATCAGGAACTTCGTAGGTGTCGGCAGGAGCAAGCATGGCAACCAGCCGGAATACATCTTTCTTGTGCTTGACGATATGTTTGCTGTCCACTTGTTCTCCATTGCTTTTCCGCTCGGTCATTTCTAAATAGGCCCTGCATTTCAGACAGATAAGACTTTCAATGTTCGCAATATGTACGCCCTCCTCCAACGTGCTGTGTTCAATGGTATAATTATAATAGTCATCATCCATCAAAATGGCTGACAGACTTGACAGGTCATCATCAACCGGAATGGGGGTAATGTGGGCATCGTCCGGGAATTTGACAACCCCGATATTTCGTGAAAAGAGTTCTATCTGATACGGGAAATCCGGATTTCCCGGTTCCTTGAACCTGTAATATTCATGCCTGCATTCCCCGTTCCCGGTTCCCTTATTCCTTTGTCTGTACCCTGCGGTTTTTACAAACTCCCAGAATTTTGCAGCAAAATCCGAAGACAGCGCCTCCACAATCAGTATAATGTCTATGTCCTTGGTCGCCCTTGGAGTTTGTGCATATATTTCTTCATGCATTTCACAGGCAGTACCACCTATGATGACATAGTTTCCTTCATATCCGGTGAAAAACTCCCTGAATTTATCAATTCCTCTTACCATATCATATTATTTATCATAGTTTCCAATTCTATTTGAATGCGTTCATCATCCATATCCTTCATGGCCAGAAATAAAGACAATTTGTCTACAATGCCGTTTTTTGAGAAAAAACATGGATTGTAACGCCATATCTCTATGCGGGTCTCGCCATATTCCTTGTCTGTCCGGATTTGCAACCGTCGAGCTTCTTCTTTTGCAATGGCATAAGTGTCATTTTTTTCCTTGTTCAGCATTGAATATTCCGACAAGGCATTTACTCCACTAATACAAAATACTTCATCAGGCAGACTATCGGTATATACAATCCGCTCGATGGGGTTCGCCAGGAACGGCAACATCCTGTCCCATAATTCACGCTTTTTGAACTGAAATATCATACTCTTTGTCTTGCCGCCGGATAAAGCGATAACTTCTTTATCTTTCAGCCATCTGACCGCCCGGTTTACATTGGCATACGACACGTTGAAAAGATCTGCAATATCATAAGTTCCTTTCCCTTCGAGAGACTTTACTTCAAGATGATAAAGGATTATGCATTGGGCAATTGCAGGAATCTGCGTTTCTTCACCTCCCCCGATATTATTTTTATGCGGTTTCAAATCTATCAACAAATCCGGTATGAACATTTGCTTTTGCGGTATGATGAAATTTACACGATGTCTGACAAGACGCCGTACATTATAGGCCGCCACTGTACGCAATACAAATATTACCGGGCATTGGGCTTTTCGCTCAACCAGTTCTTTTTGTTTCCGCATCTGCCCCGGAGTATATGCAGAACTGTCTGCACTATACAGAAGAACTACGTCATGCCCCAACAAGTTAGCCGTACAAAATGTATAACCGGCAGTAATATTGGCTGGGAATGTATGCAAGACATCCTTTTCGACCGGCCTGATGTCCGCCCTCAAATCAAGCAATTCAGCGATGTACCGGCTTGTCACATCTATAAAATCATCTATTTTGCACATAATCATTTATGTTTGAGAATATGCAAAATTAACGATTATATACTATATATCAAAGAAATATATGAAATATATTCAGCGAAATTTCCTTTAAAGACTGATCTGGGAATATCAGGAGCAAAGAAGTTTTTTGTATAACATATGGATTACAAGTGAATAAGAACCGTGTCTTCAACCTTTCCACGATTCTTTGTCCTACTCTTTCGGTGAATCAAAACAAATTCGATATGGACGAAAAAATGCTTTCATTGGAACAGGAGATCAAGATCAAGGAAAAAGCCCTCAAACTGAAAGAGGAGAAGAAACTCCGCAAGATTTGTCCGATGGTCGTTTTCGGAGACACCGCAAACGGCGAGAAAGAGATTTATGTGGCCTACATGTCCGAACCGAGCTTTCCGCAGTTCAGCAAATTCATGGCCGCTTCCAAAAAGGACGAGGTAATCGCCATGCGCACGTTGGCCCGCGACTGCTTCGTGGACGGAGATAAGGAACTCGTGGACGACGAGTCGCTCTTCCTGTTCGGTCTGATGGGACAGCTTTCCGAGCTGATCACCACCCGCCAGAGTGTCCTGGTAAACTTATAAGCCGGTGGGTAGTGACCGACGAGCAGCGCATCCGCCAGCGGATGATCTATGTCCGCCACTACTTTCCCGGCGTCAACCTCGACACGATTTCCGACGAGGAGTTCGCGATGCTTTCCGAAGAGGCGTTGTGGCTGCACGAGCAGATGCTCATCAGCCGTATGCCCGTTCCGATGTCATTGCCGGAGAGGACTCCTTGACCTGCCGCCGTAAGCTTCCGGTTTGCGGCGGCCTTCGTTTCATAATCTCCGCCCTTGCGGAAAGACTATTCTTTTAACGCAGTACCCATTACCATGGCTCAGGAACAGAACTATCAGGTCAACTACTCCATCAACGTGGATGCCTCTCAGGGCACCAAGCAGGTTATCGCCTTCGGTGAGGCGGTAGGCAAGCTGGTACAGGCGAAAGCGTCCCTGACTCCGGCCGTCACGAACATCAAGAATATGATGGACGAGATAGACCGCGTGTTCCGCACCAAGAACGGCAAGAAACGTAATTTCGATTACCGCCTGACCATCGATACGAAAAAAAGCGAAGAGAAGCTGGAACGTATCAAGGGGTTACTCACGGATATTTCCACGCTTTCCAAAGGCATCAGCCTGACCATCAATGCCGGTCAGGCTTTGGACAGCAAGAAAATCAAGGCCAACGCCAAAAGCCTTTACGAGAAAAAGGCTGCCGAGATGCGCAAAGCGGAGATCGAAAAGAATGCCGCCTCGTCCGTTGGCACGATGGCAGACGCGCAGAAACGCATTACCAAAGCCATCGGGAAAATCAACTCCGCCCTGGTTTCCATGGAACGTGACCGGGAACTGCAAATCAAGACCGGGACGGCGGAAAACAGGTTGCAGCAGATACTTTCCCTATTGGGTCGTATCAAAAGTGCTTCTGTCATTTCTTTCAACATGCAGGGAGGCATACCATCCGAAGGACTCACACCTTCCGTTCCGGTGCCATATGCTCCGCAGGCCTTCGTAATGCCCGAAAAGGCCCGGCAAAAACTGATGGAACGGCTTTATGCAGGACAGCAGCTGCATCGCCAGAAACTGGTCCACGCGGAGGAGCTCTTTACCGCAGACCAGCGCCGTAAGGCGGCTCTGGCAGAAACCGCCGCGGCGGAAAAGCGGCGTGCCGATGAAGCGCGGGCTAAAGAACGGGAGTGCAAGAATGCCGCCCGTGCTGCGGAGAAAATACGCCGGCAGGCAGAACAGGCACGCCGTAAGGCAGAAACGGAACGTATAAAGGCCGAGCAGGCTGCAAGACGGCAGGAACAGCGCAATGCGATGCAGTCCGTCAGGCTCATGCAGCGGGAACATACTGCAGCCGGTACGCTCTACCGCAGTAAACGCCGTGCCGCCATCAACCGTATCCAGTATTCGAAAGCGCCGTCACTCAGGAACCTCCCGTTCGCTTCGATGCTCAATGCCTATATGGGTTACAGCCTGATCCGTTCGGAACTGACGAAGGCCATCGACTATTCCAACATCATGGAATCGGCACATTCCATCCTCCGTGTGGCGGACAGCGACCTCAAGACATTCGAGACCCGTTTTGACAGTATGGCCCGTCATGTCCGTAAAATCGGCATCGACACGAAATACACAGCCGTGGAGATTGCCGGTGCCGTCAAATACCTGTCGATGGCGGGCATGAATATCGAGACAATCAACAAGTCCATCCGCCCGATCACGAACCTGGCACTTATCGGTGACAACGACGTGTCGTATATCGCCGACCTGGCCACGAACATCATGGCCGGTTATGATATCCATAACGACAGCATGGACAGCGTGGCGGACATTATCTCCTCCACCATTTCCCGCTCGAATGTGAATATCGTGGAGATGGCGGAGTCATACAAGATGGCTGCCGGTTACCTGCGTATGGCGGGCGTGGACTTCACGGAAAGCAGTGCCGCCATCGGTCTTTTGGGCAATATGGGTCTGAAGGGAACGCTGGCGGGAACCTCGTTGCGTGCTCTTTCCACACGTTTTGCCAAACCTACCAAGGAGGCACAGGAAGTTCTGGACCGCCTGGGCATCCGGTTCACGGAAATGCGCGACATCGAGGGGGTGCAGGTCGAGAAACTCCGTCCTATAGCGGACATTTTCGAGGAATTGAACAAGAAGGGCGCGTCGATGGCGGATGTCCAGGCAATCTTCGGGAAAATTGGCGGTAACGCGGCGATGATGTTCCTGAAGAACTACGACAAACTACGAGAACTGACTTCATATAACCGGGGGTCCCAGGGCGTTTCCTCAGAACTGGCATTGGTAAAGCAGAATACGACCAAGGGATTGTGGGCGCAGGTGACCTCCCAGCTGACCGAAGGGTTCATGCAGGCATACGAGGTGTTGGAACCCTCTATCCGCACTGTGCTCCGCACTTTTCTGGCAAAGTTCAAGGCTCCGGAATTTACCCGTGGCCTGGTGTCCATCGGGAATGCCTTGTTGGACATCTTCACCGTGATCGGCAATATCGGCGCATGGGTGACCCGCAATTTCCATTGGATAGAACCGCTTGTCTTTACAGGCGTTGTCGCGACCCGGCTGTTCAAGGTGGCGGGAGCCCTGACGAATATCGGCATCGCCATGGGGTTTATCGGCAAACAGTCTGCGGCCACGACATCAATCAGTGTCGTGCAGGGGCTGCTGGGGGCGGGTGGTATCGGTAAGGTTTCGTTTGCCCAGAAGCGGGCCATCGTGTCGGCCATGCAGTCCGCAGGCGTGGCGGGACGGGGAGCGATGAACCGCGCCTTGATGGCCGGGGGCGGTGTCATCGGAGCCAAAGGAGTCCTGCAGTCGCTGTTTGCCACACAGGTGGCTACCGGCAGCGGACTGACCGGTGCTGCCGCCTCGTTGAGTGCCATCAGTACAGGCGCGGTTGCCGCCACGGCAGGTATAGCCGCATTGGTCGGGACTTTGGGATGGGTGGCTTACAAGACCTGGAAGATAAAGGAGGCGAAGGATGCCGTACTGGAAGAGATCGAATCGAACCGCAAGTACCGTTATCCGTCCATAGAGGCACTTTACTCCTCCCTGAGCGAGACCTATAACATGGCTGTCAAGACAAAGCGTGCCGTGGACGAGGTCGTTGCCGGCAAAAGTATCGAAGAGGCTTCGGGACATAAAATCGGAGCCTTCACATCCAACTGGTGGGCCGGGTTCTTGGGGGAATTTGCCATCGCTTCATCTGAGGGGATGGTATCGCGAGACCATGTGTATAACATGGACAAAGCCCGTCAGGATGACATAAGGGATGCGCTTGTCACCCTTGCCAAACGCGACAGCCAGACACGTATCGATGCCGCGTACGCCGAGTTCGGGAAGATGGGTACGGTATTGGAAGTGGACGCTTTCCTCAAGACGGTAAAGGAGCGTTTCGGGCAACAGGAGAAGGATCTCGACAAGTCTTTGTGGCGTATGCAGGATGGCAAGGCCGTCTATGTGAATGATATCGGGGACAGGTCGGAAGCGGTTGCCGCCCGCACATACGACTATGCCCGGTACATGAACACGCAGACCGTTCCGGAGATTGTGCGTGCCGCCACCGCTTATCGGAATGCCATATCGAGTGCCGCCAATGCGCATGAGCTGATGCGTAAGGGAGGGTTCGACTTTGACCAGTTCAGGGCCTGGGGATTCGAGCAGGACGAAAACGGGCTATGGAAACAGCGGGCACTGGGGCAGAACGCCACCGATGCGCAGCGTATAGACAACATCGCGCATCGCAAGCTGGCACATACGACACTCGTGAAGTTCTTTTCATCGCTCCGGCAGACTTTCGGAGGTTCGGCGGAGGCAGCCGAGAACATCCTCCGCGTGGCGGGCTTCACTCCCGACCAGTACGGCAACGAACCGGATTCCAACGATACACGTCCGTTTGCTGCCAACCCGATTACCAACACGCATCTGGATGACGGAGGGGCCGGCGGCAACTATTCCGGCACGGGGCGGTTGTCCTCGGCGGCACCTAAACAGGTCATCGTGAACATAGAGAGCCTGCTCAGTGTCAGGACCATCGACCTGATGAAGTCGAAGGAGGGGCAGACGGAAGAGATACAGAACCTGAAAGAACAACTGGCACAGGCGCTCATCGATGTCGTGCATGACTTCGATGCCTCCTGGAACGCATAAAATGAAAGGATTATGGGAAGACTGATACAAATCGCGGCCTCGACTTTGTTGAGCGGAGGCATACTCAACCACGGTTCGCTTGGCGGATACATCAGCAACGCCACGCGTCTGGCGTTGGGCATGGGGCTTGCCGAATTGCAGGACGGGCAGGTACATTACTTCTCCAGGCACCATGACCTGCTCAAACGGGCAGCCATACAGGTTGCCTCGCAGACGGCTTACGGGTTGCTACGTTCCTATCCCCGATACCTCAAATACTGGGAACAGCAGGTGCGGGACAAATATCTTCAGACACAGTCGCAGTCCAGCCTTGCGAACAAGACCGGACAGTACTACCAGCTCATCAGGGAACAGCAGGCGGTGGCGCAGAAGAAAAACCATATCGATTCCATCGTCGGCCGGACAGTGGCGGATTTTCTGGAACTGTCCATATCAGAGGAGGGGAAGTATTATGACAACAGCGAGTGCAAGGTTTTGCCGAACAGCCGGTATGGACTGGTGACATTCGTGGACCTGGGACCGCAGGTACAGGTCAGCAGCCGGAACAATATCCTGCTGACCCGGGTACAGGGGCGGGACTATACCCGCAAGGAATATATATCCGGGGGTGACCTCGAGATTACCATCAACGGCAAGATCACCTCCAAATACCCGGACGTGTATCCCGAGGCGGAAGTGTCCAAGTTTATCAGGCTGGTACAATACAAGGGTGTCATCGATTGCGACAACACGGTATTGCGCCAGTTCAACATTTCACGGTTGATTATACAGGGCTATACCTTACAGCCTACGGATTGCCGGAACGTGCAGCCGTATTCGCTGAACTGTGTCGCCGTGGAGCCATCGGAAGCCGTGGAACTGAAACTGGCGGAACAGGAAAAGGTGGACACGGCCATCAAGCACACGAACAAGTGGATCAAGTATGTTAAATTCGGTACGGAGGTCATCGACCCCGCCTCGTTGCTTAAACTGACACGTTTATGGGTATAGCTGCAATGGATATCCTCTGCTGTCGCATCACCATCGGGGATGCCGACCCATCCAATCCGATGAGGATACAGAACGGCGTGGAGATTACGGAAGTCCAGTCGCTCGAAATCAACGAGAGTTACAAGAAGCTGATCGGAACGGCCAAAGTGATATTCCCGAAAGGGTCGGTATGCCGCTCCACGATTATCGGGAACGTGACATTGGAGGGCAAGGACGTGTCGAGGATAACGACGGAGGTGATGCAGGACGGTGTCATCATCGAGAAACGCAGCGCGCAGCGTCTGGTTGACGAGACGACATTCAAGGTCGGACAGCGCATCAATATCAAGCTGGGCTACAACGGCGTGCTGAAAAATATGTTCGACGGATACATTACCGGATACAATTCGGACAGCACGCTGGAAATCCAGTGTGAGAATATGGCCTACAAACTCAAACTGAAACAGGCACCTCATTTCGAGACCCCGGCGAAAGGGACGACGGTGAACGAGGTGCTGGAAGGCAAGTATAATATCCTGAAAGATACCGGCTTCAGGATACACTCGGATACGAAGCGGTTTGAGATACATATCGGCAAGGTAAAGGTCACGGACAACTTCACGGTAGCGGATATCCTTTCCGAATGGTCGAAGTACAAGGTCTACTGTTTTTTAAAATACGATGCCGATGATGACGGGGCCATACCGTCCATTGCCGTCGGGCGTCCTTATTCGTCCAGCAAGGCTCAGCCGGTATTCCCGGAGGATGAATCGACAGGACCGTACAGGATATACTTCAACGAGCATGTGGCGCAGAGCAACCTGAAAGTGGTCAAGACCGATCCGAAGTTTTTGGCGGTGACGGGCAAGGCACTCGGGACGGATGAAAAATTCTTTGAGGTGACAGTACGCATGAATCCTGAATACGACCCGGCGACGCCGGGCAGCAAGGAGTTTCAGACGGTCAATGCCACGCAGATTTCAAAAAAGACGCACAAAGTAACGGGCAACACGACGGCATCAGGAGCGAAGACCAGGACCAAGGTGGATTTATCCACATATACCATCGTACCATATATGTCACCTCATGTCGGAATCAATTCCGACCGGCTTGTAGAAGAGACGACGGAATACTTTCGGAATTACAATCTGAACGGAATCACCGGCAATGTGACAGTATTCGGGGATTTCGGACTGTCTCCTGCCGTACAGGTGGAACTGATCGACTACCGTAATCCTTCCAAGAACGGCGTATACCTCGTGGAAGAGGTAACGACTACTTTCGGGGTGGGTGGATACAGGCAACAACTGAGTATTCCGTATAAAATTAGGAAATAAGATTTACCGTTATTCAACAGGAGGAATTTCTATCAATGGTTCTTCGTTTATTACCTTGATAATATTCGGAAGTTCGCTATTGTATTTATCGTCAGTAGAGCAATCAAAACCTTTTCTTCCACTAATGAAATCCGGTGTCGAAGTTTCAAAAGACCCTTTGCGTACAACCGGTATAAATTTAGTGGTTCCCTGATTGTTATATATTTCATGTGATATTATACCCCCTTCATAAGCGGCACCTCCTTTACCGGATTCAGCTTTCTCTTTATACTTTGGAGTCAGAATGCACAGAACTTTAGTTGCCTTACGGATGCTTTCAAGCATAAATTTAGGCAAGTCAGTTCCATGAGGTTGATACTGGTCTATTTGAGCATCAATCCCTCGTCTTCGCAAATCTTTGGCGAAAGTTTGAATCCAATTCATAAAGACATTGTCTTCTACCTCCCACGCATACGAAATCAACACAAACGGCTTGTTTTTATTCACAATTGGTTCTTCCGCCACTTTATTGAGAATTTCAGGCAGAGGCGTATTATCGATTGTAGGAATGTCTACATCTGCCCAAGGATTCAAAGCTTCTTGTATCGCATCTTTTGGAGTATTCATTAGCAGCAGCCTGTTTATTTTGATAGACAAATCTTTGAGGAATTTTTGTACATCATTCTCATCAAGAGCTAAAAATAAAGTCCTATACCATTTAATTCTTGATGTAAATTCTTCCTTTTCCCGCAATTCTGCCATATATTCCCCATATGTATGAGGTAACGACAATGTTGTTAAATATGGCCTGATTGTATTATAAAACAATGGTCCATCTACATACAGCGGCGCATAATCATTTTCTTTGTTCGATCCGATAATATTCCAAAGCTGTTCATATATATCTGATCTACTGGTCTCTTTTTCATAAATTGTCCGCTCAAGGGAAATTTTAGGAATAACACACTCTCCCCCATTTATAACATCGGCACCATTCTCCGTAAGAGCTATAAAATCTCTATCTTTTAAGTAGAGATAGCCATTATCAATGAGGGTATTTACCAGGAAATACAATATACCCAATTGATTACGAGTAAATTGCTTTTCAGCTGCAAATCTAAAATTTCTGAGCATGTTACCTTGCCCGGCTTTAAAGCATCTTGATTTTTGAAAGAAATCAAATATATATGTAATATAGGATTCTAAAATTTCTTGTTTCATAAGTAATATCATTGTCTTTGCAAAAGTACAAAATAATTGGCAACCAATAAACTATGCTCCTCCTATTCTTTCAAAAAACTCATGTCTTCAGACAAATCCAACCAGTTGCTTATCCGTGAGGCTATCCGCAAGATAGCCTTGGGACGGAGTATGGAGCGTATCAATCTGGCTCCCGGAGGCATGTCCGGTATCGGTACGGCCCGCATGATACACGGCTATGTCGCCAAGATACACGACAACCCCTCGGACGAGGAGTTTTCCGACTACGGCGGTACCATTGATGTCGGCGAGTACCCGGACGAGACGGCCTCCGCCGAACCTGTTATCCATAAAGGCGTGTTGCTCTCGGCCGCCACCAACAGCGAAGGCGGCTTCCTGATCGTCCCCGCACTTTTTTCCGACGTGACCATCTTCATGGATGCCGCCACCCGTTATGCCTATGTGGTTAACTTCTCCCATGTGGATATCCTGCGGCTCAATGCCCGCACGGAAACCGTCATCGGCGTGACCGAAATGGAGGAACTGGATCCGGAAAACGACTCTTCCCCGGACTACGACGAACTGGAAACCACCGGTAACGAGACCTCCACCCACTATACGCCGACGGCCGTCACAACAACCGTTAGGAATGACAAGGACAAGGAAGCGACAACCGTTATCGATGCGGAAAGCATCACGCATACGGTGGACAAGTCTGAAGTCAGACAGACAGCAGATAAAGTGGTACAAAAGGTCAATTCCACGACCGTTGCCGTTGCCGACAACAAGGTGACGCTCGGTGACGAGAATGCCACCGAGCCGCTGGTTCTGGGTAATGAGCTTGCCCGGCTGATGCTCGACTTCCTGACGGAATGTTCGAAAATCATGACTCCCACACTGATGGGCACGATGTCGCCGATCAATATGCCGAACTTCATCTCGCTGACATCACGTATCCAGAAATTTCTTTCCAAGACCAGCTATACCAAATGAGCGTACAACTGCATCCCGATATAGAAACCCTCGACAAGGAGAGCCTGTGCTATTCCATCTATGCACAGCTGTACCATAACTTTTTCAATGCCCAGCAGAAAAAGGACGACGAGCATCCTTACGGCATCGAGGAAGGCGACGAGACCAGCCTGAGACTGAAGAATACCGCTTACGGTTTTGCATCCGCCATTGCCGGAGCCGTTACGGGAGAAGGCGGTTCCGGAAGCGGTGGCTTGCTGTTGGATTACCTGAAGAAATCGGGCGGTGACATGACCGGCAAGCTCAGTGCCAATTACGGTTTCGAAGCCGGCATTGGAAACACCCGTATCCTGGAAACCTATTCGCAGGACATTACCGATCCGGAAGGTGTGGTAACTGCCATCGAGTACGGTATCAGGATTACCGGCAACCTGAAAGTCGGGGGCGACAGCCTGCATATCGGCGGCAGGCAGTTGCTCCGTTACGACGCGGACAAGGCCACCGCTACAATCAACGCTTCCCATATAGACTTTCTGGATGCGACGGTACATTCCAAAGGGGCATGGATTATCGGGGACGAGGATACAGGAATATCCATCTCCCCGACACGGCTGGCCGTGGGCGGGCAGGATGTCTATCATCGTGGCAACGCCAATACGGACACGGTGGATTGGACGATGCGGGACGGCATGGTGAGACGGAATCTGACGGTGCGAGGGAGTACGGTCATGGATGGCGGACTGAAAGCCTTGCAAGGCGTGGAACTGGGCGACAAAGGGAAATGTCTGCTTTCGTTTTCGGAAGAGGATGTCGCGCTCGGCGGGTTCCTCTCGTTCCTGGACGGATTCGGCATCCGGATCGGAGATGTTCCCGTACTGCTCTGTACCGACAAGGACAAGATACAGTTCGGGAGTATCGGCGGTGACCTTCTTTTAGGCGGCGACCATACCCCGAAGATACGCCTGTTCTCCGGCATATCGGACGTGGACGGCGAGTGTCTGATGCTTTCCCCTTACGGAAAGGCTTGTTTTCCGGGCTCGCTGACTGTCCGCCACAACTACGGCGCCGACCTGCTCTCCTCATACCGGGTAGACACTTCCGATGAAGGTATCGTTATCCACAAGCGCTTGCGGATGGGCACAGCAGAGGGATTTATGTTCACAGGCGACAGGGAGCGCGTATCGCTTTCTTCCGAGGTAATCTACGAGGAAGAGGACGTAAGGACGGCTATCCCTCACAGCACGGATTTTTCACACCGTCCGTCCGTGAGCTGTTATGCCCCGCAGAACCGTCACAGCGAATCGTTCCATATCCGCACCGATGCCGATTTCGTTACGGTCGCTGTTCCGTTGGAAGCAGCCGGGCATATCGGAATCCATGCGTCGCCCACCCGGATTACTGACAGAATCCTATACTTGACAGAGGCGTTACGCCTGCAAGCGGTGGAGGACGGTATCCGGCATTACGGAAACAGCGTCTTTACCGGGTCGCTCTCTTCGGAGTTCTTTTCCCCGGGCCTTTCCGGAAGCGGATGGGCTGTCCGCCGGAACCGGACGACAGGAGGCGTCTCCGCCACATTCGACGAGGTGGTGGCCCGCCGTAAGTTCCGCGCCTATGAGTTCGAGGTCGAAAAGACTTCGGTAACCAACGGTTCCTTCTGGATCAGCGACAGCTGTTCGGGAGACACCGTGGAAAAACTGTCATAATCCATGTCCGTATTCCGTTATCCGACATACAAGATCCGTATTGCCCCCGACTCGCAGAAGACACAGGGACTGCAAGCCGGGGATATCATCCGCAGGCAATATGCCGAACGGGAGCGTACCGTCTATTCGCTGATGTGCGTGACAGAAACCGGAACGGAGCTTGTCGGAGACAAGGACGCCCCTTATTTCATCGGGGCATTGCTGGACGGGGACGAACCGCAGGGCGGTGAACTGCTGGACTTCGTGCGGATTACCAACCTGTTCGATACGGCACGTAGCGGCGCCTTGTACCTGACGGCTTCTGACAGCGATTCACCCTATATGGATGTCATCGACGGCATGGCGACCGAACGCTCCCTGTGCTATCCCGTCATGGACGGAGGCATGGCGGGAGTGCCGGACAAGTCCAGGTACGCCGTTTATGGCAGCATGCTGCAAACGGAATATCTGGATGCCGATTCGGAAGCGACACGCATTGTCCGCATTATCCGCAACGCGGAACCGGCAGGAAACGCTTCCTTCGGGCTGATGCTGACATTGGAAGAACCGGTCGGATACCCGGAGCGCCTGCTGGTATCGTTCAAGGTCAGGTCTTCCAAAACATCAGGTTCCGTACCGATCCGATTCGGCTATACGAACCGTGAAAAGACGGATGCGGAAGATGAAATCTCCATCGGCCGGGAATGGAAGTACAAGTTATGGGTCATCACCGTGGATTACCCGGCACAGTACAGCCGGAGCCTGTTTCTTGACCTGACATCAAGCCTGGCCTCCGAGGGGGACTGGTGCGAGGTCGCCGACCTGAACATTGTTCGTCTTGCCTCCGTATCCGCTTTCAGCGAGGCGAGCAAGGCCCGTGTGGGAAAGGTCAGCGGCATCATCGATCCGGTCTTCGGCATGTTGGATGGTTACGGGGCCTATTTCCAGAATCTCTATGCCACACGCAATGTCAATATAGCCGGCACGCTTACCGCGGGAGACGAGAACGGTTTTTCAAGCACGTTTTATGTGGGCAAAATCCACAAGAATGTCATACCCGACAGCCTGTCCTGCCGGTTCAGCCATTCGGAAGAGCTGGATGAAACATCTCCCGCCGGACTCGGGCGGTGTGTACGGATAGCCGGAGACAGTCTTCTTGGTGCGCAAAGTGCCGCCTGGCGGGAGGCTCATACAGGAGTCTGTTATTGTTTCTCAGTCTGGATAAAAGCGGAAGATACGGCAGCCATCCGGTTCTATCAGGATGAACATCTTGTCGGTGATCGGACGGTGGCTGCCGGTAAAGGATGGGTCCGTTATAATGTCCCGTTCCTCATACGCGGGTCAGATTCCCCCGTCATGTGTCTCGGCATTGCCGCTTCCGTCCCCCTGTCGTTGTCCGCCCCTCAATTGGAGGCCGGAAGGAACGTGACCCCCTATCAGGCGACCGATGAAGCCTTGTCCTACACGGACGATTACGGTGCCTGGTTCAATAAGGGAGGTATCGGGGGTACCATACAGAATCCCCTGTTGCGGCTGAACGAAGACGGCTCGATCGTTTCACGGGACGGTTCTTTCGTCATCCATCCGGACGGGACGGGCCATTTCGCCTCGGGACGGTTCAAGTGGGGCAAGGATACCATCGAACTGCGCGATGTGACCATCCGCTGGGAAGACCTCGATGAGGAGGCGCAGGAACTGCTCAAGCCCCGTTCCGTCTCCCTGACAGGCGGCACGGCGTTCCATTTCAAGGACGAGCTTTCAGGCGCATGCGAGCCGGAGAATATCCCGCTTGTGGCGACCGAATACAATTTCGAGCCGGAAAGTCGGCAGTGGGAATACCTTGCCGTTGACGGCATATGGAAAGATGCCGGATGCAATGCCGCCGTATTTGAAATGACACCCCCGTTTCATGGCTGGGAAGGGCGCGACGTGCTGACCCTCCGCTACACGGCAACATACCGTAATGAAAAAATCAGTGCGACCCATACCTTTTTCAAACTTTACGACGGATCTCCCTCCTATACTGTTTATGTGGAGTCTGAAAACGGCACGACATTCCGCAACGGAATCGTCTCGACGGTACTCCGTGCCAGGGTGTACAGGGGCGGTGAAGAGATTACATCGCTCATTCCCGACGGCAATTTCCGCTGGATACGGACGAGCCGCGATACGGAGAGTGACAGGATATGGAACGCCGCACCGCGTTACGGCAGGGAGATAGAGATAACCGGCGGGGACGTGTGGCGCAAGGCCGTTTTCGATTGCGAAGTGGAAATAACAAATAACCGATAATCTATTATGGCAGTAAAAGTAGCCCGCGGGCAGGTCACCATCATCGACCAGAACGACGCGGTATCGTTGCAGGCATTCATCGGCTCCTCGCAGCCCCTGACACAGGTGTACAACAGAGACAACAATGCCTATGCCCCTTCGTGGGCGGCTTCTCCCTATCTGGTACTTACCCCTTCGCTCTTCGTCAGCGGTCAGGCGGCGACCGACCAGATCACCTCGGTAGGCAATGCCGCGACGCTTACGGCAGGCGTGAAGAGCGGCTCGGCCAAGTGGTACAAGAACGGTACGGCGATCGTCTCCGGACAGGACAGCTGCACCATCGGCGCGGCATCGGCCAAGTATGCCCTTACCGTCAAAGCCAACCACATGACCGTTTCCGCTCCGCAAGTGCGTTATACTTTCGAGGCGGTTTACATCGACGCCAACGGGCTGGAGATTCCGTTCCGGGCGGAGATTCAGTTCACGCAGCACCTGAACGCCGGAGCGATGATCGCCGCCGTGGCGTATGCACCCGACGGCATCGTATTCAAGAACGACGAGGTGGCGACGCTCAGGGCGCATTGCGACCTGTGGCGCGGAGCCTCTATCGACACGACGAACGTCACCTACGCGTGGGGCATCAAGGATTCGGCGGTATTCGCGGGCACGACACTGACAGCTGCCGCGGCAGCCGGAGCCACGACCATAACGGTCGCTTCGGTAATGAACATGGAGGCGGGAGGCAGGATAACCATAGGATCGGCACAGTACACCATTTCGGCAGTCAACGCCTCCACGAAGGTCGTGACGCTGACCTCCGCACTGAGTGCCGCAGCCGCATCGGGAGCCGCCGTTTCGTGTCCCTACTACAACTCCATGCTGGGTGCCGGCTGGGCATGCCTTACCTCGACCAATCCTCGGGGCGTGACGGCAGGCTGGACGACAAACGAAATCACGATTACGGCAGATGCCGTTCTCAACTTCGAGACCTTCAAGTGCGCCATCAAGGATACGGACACCTCGGCGGGCAACGCCTCGGCGAACAAGGTCGTCTGCGACATCATCTCCTTCACGGATATGTCCGACCCCATCACGGTTGATCTGGTCAGCCAGAAGGGGTTCACCATCAAGAACAACGGCAATGACGTGGATGCCAAAGCCGTGTTATACAGGGGCGGTGAGGAAATCGACACGGGCGGGACAGCTTATACCTATACATGGAAACTGTGGAACTCTGCCGGGACTTCCGTCGTGAAGACCTACACGGGAAAATCCATCACGGTCTCGAAAGCCGATGTGACGGGGAAAGGCGTGCTGATGTGCGAGGTATCGAAATAAACGACATGTCTTACAACGAATACGAGGGTGCCAAATACTTTTTGGGACACCCTCATTGCGTCTGACGTGTTTCCCGACAGGAAAGTCAGTCTCTTGGCATGGATTTCACGATCCCGCTCACGGGGTCGAATTGTACGGCGGCATTGTTGAACAGCCGCTCGATATGCCCGCTGCGGATCATTTCGGAGGTCGGCAGACAGTGAAGGACGGGCGTATCGATAAGGGCTATTCTGTCACTCAGCGAGAGGGCTATATCCAGTTCGTGAGTGGAGAACAGAATGCATTTGCCCTCAGCATGCGCTAACCGTGCGAGCAGGGAACACAATTCGTAACGGTTGGGCATGTCAAGAAACGAGGTCGGCTCGTCCAACAGGATGACGGGCGTTTCCTGAGCCAGAGCACGGGCTATCATAATGCGCTGGCATTCACCGTCCGACATCTTATCCATCGTGCGGCCGGCATACGCCTCCATTCCGACCGAAGAGAGCGACCGCATGACGATTTCCCTATCTTGAGGCTGCATGCGGCCGATCCAGTTGGTGTAAGGGGCGCGGCCGATAGCCACGACATCCTCGCACCGCAGGTTGGCGATGCGTGTGCGCTCGGTCGTGACAAATGCCAGTTGCCTTGCCTTCTCCGGAGTTCTCATGTTTGCGATACAATGTCCGTCGAGCAGGATTTTACCGCAATAATTATGATTCAGTCCGGCTATGGCACGGAGAAGTGTAGATTTCCCCGTGCCGTTCCTGCCAATAAGGGCAGTCAGCTGTCCTCTTTTGAAAGAGGCATCGACCTTATCGAGAAGCCTCTTCTCTGCGTAGCCTATGGAAAAATCGCACAGTTCTATCATACCGTCATCGATTTATTGCGTAAAACCACCCATACGACTATCGGGATTCCCAGCAGTGCGGTAATGGCATTTACGGGCAAAGTGAACATTTTGGAAACGATATCGCAAAGAAGCAATACCGCCGCCCCCGAGAGAAGGGTTCCCGGCAGGAGCACGCGGTGGTCGGCCTCGCGGAAGAGCATCCGCGCGACGTGAGGCATGGCAAGACCGATGAAGCCGATCGGGCCGCAGAAAGCCGTTACCGTGCCGGCCAGCAGCGTCGTCGAGAGAAACAGCAGACCGCGCGAACGGCGGATATTCAGTCCCATCGTTACGGCATATTCCTCGCCGAAGAGCAGGAGGTTGAGCGGTTTGATCGTCCATACGGCCAGCAGCAACCCGACGATGACCGACGGAAGGAGGATGGCGAGCTGCGGCACCGTCACGTCGCCGAGCGACCCCATCGTCCAGATGACGAACGCCTTTAACGCCTCCTCTTTGCTCAGATATTGCAATATCTGCACGACAGCGCTCACGCCTGACGAGAACATCATACCCAAAATCAATATCACCATAATGTCCTTTATGCGGTGTCCGACGGCAGCGATTACGAGCAGCACGACGGCCGCACCCAGCCAAGCCGCTCCGGCGATGCCTATCGACGAGCCGACGCCTGCCAGCACCACGAGCGCCACGCCGAGGCTTGCACCCGAGCTGATGCCCAGCACGTAGGGGCCGGCCAGCGGATTGCGGAACAATGTCTGCATCTGCAAGCCGCTGACCGATAGCGCCGCCCCGGCCAGCAGAGCCACAACCGCCTTTATCAGCCGTATGTTCAGTACGATTTTCGCCGTAGTCCGCGGGCAGTCGCCGCCCGTCAGGGCCGCCCATACGTCGCCGACGGGAATGCGAACCGCGCCCACAGCCAAATCCAACAGGAAGAGGCCGACCGTAAGCACGGACAACGCGGTGAACAGGATGACGGGGCGTGAACGCATCTATTTCAGTTGTTTGTAGTATACGAAATCTTCTTCGACCAACTCGGGGTGGAATATCTTCACGAGGTCGCGCAGAAGAAGGTCGGGATTCACGACGGCCGATTCGTAGTAGTCGTTGCCTCCGGCGGCATTGGTGCGGGCGTTGTTGTTATAGACATAGCCGTTTCGGACGCAGCGGGTATCGGCGAACTTCGGGCAGGCGGCTTTCAGTTCGTCGAGTGTGTTCGCCATGCCGACGTTCAGCCACATATCGGCCTCCGAAGCGAGCAGGTATGCCTCCTCCAAGTCGATAGGCGTCGAAGAGTTGCCCGTGTTCTTCTTGTAGATGTAGTCGCCTCCGGCGTCGGTAATCAGCCGCACGGCATAGTTTTCCGTCGAGGGCATGAACCACGAATCGCCGTAGGGCGTATTGAGCATGACCGACGGGGCATCGAGAACGGCACCGGACACTTTCTGTTTCAGCGCATTGTATCGGATCGGAATATCCGCGAATACCTTTTCGCCCTTCGCGCGTTTCCCGACGACCTCCGAAAGCGCCACCAGCCATTCGGCTTTGCCCAGCGGAGATTCTTCGAGATAATCGCCGACATACATGAACGGGATGCCGAGCTCCTTGAGTTTGCTCTCCATCGCACTGGCCCCGTTCACGCCGAAAAGCAGCACAAGGTCAGGGTCGAGCGACAACAGAAGTTCATAATTGATATTTCCCTCGTAACCCACGTCGCCGATGCTGTCGCGGCGTGCCTGAATGTCGGGATTGGAGATATAGTCGAGTCCCGAAACGCCGACCACACGTGCCGTCTCGCCGATGGCGTCGAGCATGGCAATATGGGTCGAGGACATCGCCACGATGCGCTGCGCATCCCCTTCGAGGACCTGCCCGTCGAAACCCTCGGGAACGGGTTCCCCGTTACGGGAGATGAACAACCGGGTGGTGACGCTATCCGCGCCCTGCCACGGATTCATGACGGAAACCAGCACGCTCTGTCTGCCGTCTGCTCTTTCAATCTTGAATCCCGAGGCATATTCGGGAGCGTAAAGCTGTTTGTTGAAATCGGCAAGTTGGGAACTCTTGCCACGACAGCCTGCAAATGCCAGCGCAAGCAGCACCATCAGGCTCAAATTCTTTAATACTTTCATATCATTACCTTATTTACGTTTACATTATTTTCTGCTTTTCCCGAATTTCGGGGTGATGCCGATGAAGAACTCGAAGTTGATGCCGGGCATAGGACGCGACAGCACCGAGAGATAGTCCTCGTTGAACAGGTTATTGACGGCAAGTTTCAACTGTACATCCAGCGGTTTGAACGACAGCATTTTCTCCAGTGAGATATTGCTCATGAAATACCGGGGCAGGTGGCCTGTCAGCGTGTAATCGTTGCTCGACATGGTGAAACGTTCCGAGTAGTAAGCCCACTTGTAGAGGAACGCCCACGTCCGCCATGACAGCCGTCCTGTCAGCGAGGCGGAGTGCTCCGGCACGTAAGGCAGTTGTTTTCCCACCGACTGGTCGGCGGGCGACATCTTTTCGCCCTCGTTGATGGAGGGGGTCCACGAATAGGAACCGTTCAGGTCTATCAGCCAGTCCTTTGCCGGCTGCACGGCAAGGTTGGCCTTCACTTCGACACCGTAGGCATGGACTTTCTTCACGTTGCGCGGCGAGAAGAACCCCTTGGTCGTCGGCAGCCAGATGATCCAGTCGTCGATGTAGGAGTCGAACCAGCTTGCGCTGCCGCCCAGTTTATATACCCCCTTTTTGCCGACATCGAAACTCACTCCGGCGTCATAGCTGAAGCCGTGTTCGTTTTTAAGGTCGGGGTTGCCGCCCGGCAGAAAGTAGAGGTCGTTCAAAGTCGGAAAACGATAGTTGCGCGATACGGAGGCTTTCACCATCACGTTCCCTTTGCGCGAAATCAGTCCGTCGATGAAGAATGCCGGGATGAGCGGAGCCCATTTGTCGCCCGACATCTCCTCGCGCAAGACCAGCGACAAGCCCAACGGCTCGACAGGCTGCCATTTGGCCGATACAGAACCGGAGAGCTCGACACGCCCCTTGTCATATCCGACGACGGCTTTGTTGCCATCCTGAAGGATGATGTTCTTGTCTTCGCTGCGCACGAGATGCTGGTACACGGATACGTTCGAGGTGAAGAACCATTTCCTGCCGGGCGAGTATTCCGCTTCCGCCTGTCCGTAGAACGTGTTTATCTTGCTCCGCGAACGGGTCATGGAGGCCCAGTTGTCCGGCGCCACCTCACGACGGTAGTCGTAGGCCATCCACGTATGGATATAACCGCCTTTCACGCCGACTTTCCATTTCTCTTTGATATGGTCCCATGACAGGACACCACGAAACGTCTGCTCCCGCTGGCGGTTCTCGAAGGCGGTCTCATCGCCGTAATCGGTCGTGAGCATCGGCAGTTCCCGGTTGGAGTTGATATACCATGCGTTCAACCCGAAACGGTCGCCTTTCAGGGTGTTGTAATATACCTCCTGCAACAGGTGCAGGTCCTTGAACGAACCCGATCGGTTGCGTTCCTTGGGATGATACTGTCCGATGATGTTCTTCTCCTCGTCGTAGATATTTATCTTCTTGTCGTGGTTGGTGTACTTGTAATCGTTGGGCGACGACGAATAGACCGCGCGGGTCGAGACCTGCCATCGGTCGCTGCCGTAGGTGAAGCGGGCGAACTCGTCGAACGTGCGGAACGACCCGATGCCCTGCACGTATTGGGCATGGAAGCCCTCGCCGACCTGCGGCGTAGTACCGAGTTTGACAAGTCCGCCGAGTCCGCCGCCCGTTTCATTCACCGACGACGTGCCATGAAGCAGCGAGGCCTGATCTATGAAGTAGGACGGTATGGTGGAAAAGTCGGTCATACCCAGCATGGGATTGTTGATGCGCATGCCGTTCCACGTCACCTGCGTGTGGCTGGGCGACGTGCCGCGGAAAGCAACGGTGGAGAGCGTGGCGCGTCCGTAACTCTTGACGAACACGGACGAATTGAACGTCAGAATGTCGGCCATCGATAAGGCAATGTTCTCTTTCAGTGCGAGCGAGTCGAACTTCGTCTTCTGCACGCCGATTTCTTTCATCGGGCGTTTGCCCCACACCGTGACCTCGTCTATCTGGTGGATGCGTCGTGTGATTCCCTGCGCGGACAATACGGACGGACAGACGAGCAGTAGCGAGAAAAGTATGTATTTCGTATAAATCATTTGATTCCGTTTTTAGGGTGGGTATTCGCGGAAAAATGTACCGTGGAGGATGCCGGCACGGACGTTTGATGCGGGTCGAACCCATTCTCTTCAAGCAGTTGTCCGTATTCTTCCTCGAACGAGATCTCCTGATGGATTGTATGCTGCTCCTCGATGTGCCGTCTGAGCCGGTGAAGGTCGCTGAACGACACGCTGAACGAGTCGAATCCGGCAGCCCAACCGGAGAAGTCGGCATATTCCGGGGTTTTCTGGTATACCGTTCCCGTGGCGCCTTTCACCTTGTTCACGATCTTGCTGAAATCCCCGGAATTCGGAATCTCGACAAGTACATGCACGTGGTTGAGAAAGGCATTGGCGGCATGTACGCGGCAACCTTTCCCTGTAAAAATCCGTGTCATCCGCTCGAGCATCAATCCTTTTCCCGTTGTCGGAATCGTCATCTTGCGTCCTTTGGTAACGAAGATGAGATGGTATAGGTGTCGTATCCTGCCCATCACTTCCAACAAAATGCGCCGGGGATTATCCCGACATAGAATTCATCGATCAGTTCACCTTCGGACGAGTAGCGGTAGACAATGCCCTGCTGCTGGTAGTCGATGGCATCGGCCACGTAGACATCGCCACGCACGGGGTCGACGGTCAGGCCGTAATAAATCGTACCGCTGTATTCGAGGAACGGGCGCACGGGAACACGTTCCGCATCCACGTCCATCGACCATATGTCCTTGTTGATCCAGTAGAGCTTGTCGCCCGTACCGTTGAGCTGCACCTCCGAAGGCCAGTCGCCCATCTTGAACTTGAACTGCTTCTCTACGGTGAACGTCTCGGCATCGATGCGGTAGAGAGACGGGGCTTCGTAGCCGTAGGGCGAACCCTCGTACCCACCGTCGGTGATCGTCCACATCTTGTGGTTCTTGTCCATTACCAGCGAGGTGGGCTGGATGCCGACTTTCAGTTCTTCTACCACCTGATCCGTTTCGGTATCGATCTTGATGATGCGGTTTTGGTACGACCAGCAGTTGCAATAGACATATTTGCCATACTGCACCATCTGCTCCGTGGAGCCGCTTTCCATCGTCATGTCCGGCACCTGGATGTAACCGGTGATTTCATATTTCTTGGGGTTGATGATGAAGATGCGGTTGTCCCACAATTGGGTGACATAGGCTTTCTCGTCGCTGAGGAAATGGATATAGCGCGGCGAAGTCAGGTTCGTGATACGGCCCACCTCTTTGAACGTATTGAGGTCGATGGCGAAAATCACGTGGGAATTGTTCACCACGACCCAGCCCTTATTGTCGTGGATGCACATCGATTGCGCCACGTCGCCCAGCTTCATGCCGTTGGCACGGAAGAACACTTCATTCTGCACCTGTTGGGTTTCGGGGTCGTAGTACGACAACGTGGCATTGCCGTACTGGAAGTTGCCCTCGTTGGTGATGAACAACCCGGCTCCGGTAGCGTTGAAATCTTCCACCGCATCTCCGTAGTCCCACTCCATGCAGCCCGCCAGCAACAGCGGCAACCCGCATAGAAGAATGATATGTCGTATCAGATGTTTCATTGGCTTGTTATAAACGGGAAAGAGTACCGGTCTTTCGGCCAGTACCCTGTTCCCTTGTAAAATAATGGGTGTTACTGCTGGGTATAGCGACCGGCTTGCATATCCTCGTAGGTGGGGTTATAACCGCAATTGGTTACAAGCCAGTCTTCTTTCTTGATTTGCTCTTCTTCTACAAAAGATTTGAAGAACGTATAATCAACAAACCGTGTCAACCGGATAAATCGAACTCCTGAGAGTTTTGTTAAAGTTGGCATATTGAAAGTCGTAAGCGATGCTGCATTTGCAGCACAAAGTGTTCCATCAATGGCCTGCAATTTGGGGCATGAAATAGTTTTTACGGCACGAACAGTCATACCAACACCCCCGACATGTTCCAATGACGGAAATGTAAAATCTTTATTTGATGCCATAAAATCTAAAGAACCATATAAAATATTATTAATCACCCCTTCTTTGATATATTGAGGATTGCTTGAACAACCGACTGACTTTAAATTCGTAAAATCATAATCATAGTTAGAAACAGCGTTCAGATTACCGATAATACATAACTGACCTCCGACAATTTCCAATTTCGGGAACGAGATATTGTTTGCCATTGTAGTTTCGATGCTTAAATATCCATCTACACTTACCAAGTTAGGGGCTGAAACGCCTTTTTTTGAACCTCTTATAATTTCCATATTCCCGTAAACTCGTTCAAATTGGAATACAGGATCTGTTGTCATATTGCTAGAATACTTAAAATTCTTAATACTCTTAAAATTCAATTCTGGATCTATTCCAACACTTGAACCGGTAATACCGCTCGGAGCTAGAAACATGCTAACTTGCGACATATCCTCTTTTGTGATAATTTTTGAGAATATAGTCCCGTCTGTAATAGAAATTAAAGGTTCGTTATCCTCAAAAGGTACAAAATTTACTTTGCTCAAATCTAAAATTCGATCAGAACACTCCAATAAACGCAGCAAGGTCAGTCCTCCGAGTTGTTCTAATTTACTCCAATCCGGCAATTTTTTCAAGACTTGGAATTTAGATATTGTCAATGTGCCTTTAACAATCGACAAGTTAGACAGTCCATCTATTTCTTGTAATTTATTATTTCCCGTAGATGTAAAAGCATCGGACGCAATATAACTGGAAACGAGATTAAGGTCGCCGTTTACTACCGATAATTCCGGCAATGAAAGGGTCTCCAACGGAATCGGTATAGAAGCAAAATCCACACTTCCAACTTCTTGTAATTTCGGAAATTCCAAAGAAATCATTTTGCCTAAATTATTAACCCCTAAGCGACCGTTTACTTTTGTCAATTCAGGAATTCTCAAAGATGTGATTTCTCCTCCTGGTTCTCCGTCACTTGTCAGACACTGGAGATCAAAATCCTTTACGACAGTGGTTAATTTAGGGAATTCAAAACTTTGTAGAGATGAAGTCCTGAATATTATATTTCCATCAATCGTTTCAAGGTTGTCGAATTGCACATATGCTACTTGATTGTTGCAGACAACGATGTCGCCAGTAATATGCTGCAAAGATCTCATACTGACCATCTGCAATTTACTGTTGGTCGCAAAGGCAGTTTCAGTTCCTATTTGCAAACCTCCAATTGAAGTGATATTATCAAGTCCCGTAAGATCTTGTCCAACATAACTTTTCCGAATGATGATGTTTCCTTCGACTTCCTTCAATATTTTTAATGCGGCGATATCCGACAATTCTTCTGCATCCTCAGCATCCGACCCGATAATCAAATCACCTTTGATAACCGTTACGTCCGTATCAATGAAAGCCGTAACATCCGCTGTTGTCTTCAATTCCACATCCCCTTCATAGCGAATCTCGTCTTTAATGACTTTATATGTATAATCATTCGCTTCTCCATTGTAAGAGGTTACACGAAACGTTCGTTCCGTATCCCAGTCAGTAATGCTTGCCGGATCGGGAATAATTGTTGCCGAGGATGTGTATTTGAATTCGACTTGAGCATTATTTAACGAAACAGTATATGGAACTGTTATGGTAATTATATTGTCAATTATTTCCGCTGTATAGGATTGACTTGCCACAGTCATCACGACTGATGTGATAAAATTGTCATCGGCATCAGCAGGACTTTCTGGAGTCTGATTATCTTCTGAACATGATAAAAAAAGAAATGGGGCAATGAATAGTAAAAGCCAAAACTGTCTCATATTATTGATTATTAGTTATTGATAAGTCTTCAAATGAAAATACTTCTGTGGATATCTCTCCAAGCCAACCACTTTTCGATAATACTCCACACTGAACTTTGATAAAGTCTATATATTGCAATTTTACTGGAGTCCCGTCATGATATATTGCATTGGCTATTTTGAATCCGTTGCGCTGACCGCTACCATCAATGACATTTCCTCCTACCAGATTATCTGAACCCATATTATCCACATACCCCCACTCATAAGCGTTATTCGCCCAATATCCTGTAACGGGATCTTGATTGTTGCGAGGAGTCAGACGCGTCCCATATAATGTATAGCTATCTTCTTTAATCCAATTGGGATAATAATATTCTTGGCCATGGTATGCATTCATATCGACAGAACCTGAATTACCTTCACTATCTACCCACGGAGTATGTGCTCTGGGTGCAGGTCTATAGTAAGTTACTTCGTAGTCTTGTATTGTACCATCGATGCCGGTTTCAGATCCTTTTAATTCATACCATTCATCGTCTGGCTGGCCATTGCCATTTATATCTTGCATTACCCAAACAATGCCCGGCTCATTTGAGCCACCGCTCGAACTGTTAAAAGCATTTCCTTGTATTGCAAAATCGTATTCTCGGCCACTCGGAGCAATACTATGGTCAAAACCGATGATGATATAACCACCGAAAGATCCCAGTGAAACATGCGCTTTTTTGTTCAATCGTTTCGTTGCATACTCTATGGCTTGTTGGGGCGTCGTTTCATTTCCTATAAATCCGGTATTTTGGGATAACTCATTAATAAACTGTCCGGGAGCAGGAATGAATTCATAAACCTTATCCCAAATACCTGAACTTGTCGCTGTCGCTTGCCGATAGCGTTCTTGTTCCGTTTTTTCTTCACAAATAACCTTAACTGTCGTTGTAATTGAAGTATTACTACGTGTTATGTTACGTGAAAGTGGCTGTGTGTTGGGCATTTTTTCTGTAACAGTAACAGCAACGAAATATTCTCCAGGAGTCGTCGGCGTGAATTTAAAAACCCTGTCGGTAGCGGCTTCCATAATTTTTCCATTGACCTGCCATTGATACTGTGGATAATCGAAATATTCCAGCAAAGGCCGCAAATATACAGGACGCCCTGCAAAAGTATAACGATCCGTAGAAGTTTGTGTATAGGATGGTGTCGGAAACCGTACGGAATAAGGCATTGTTTCCACAACTTCTACGTCGAAATCACGGATTGTTTCTCCGTCTATATTGGATGCCCGGATTGTTATCGAATATGTACCGAGTTCTTTTTCGTGAAACGTATATGCTTTTTCTGTTCCGACGATTTCTCCATCGCGTACCCATTCAATTCTAAAATTTTCAAGATCGTCATGTTGAATATCTGGAGATAAAATATAATCCGTGTTTTGAGGCACTTTTAATCCTTTAGAGGGGATTATGATTGAAATTGTAGGTGGAGTTAACTCCAATACTTCTACTTTTAACTCTTCTTCCGCATAACCCTCTGGTGTATCAACTCGCAATTTGATATATAGATGTTGTTCCTGATTCCATGTATACTTCAATATTGATTCAGATGAAAGAAGTTTTCCATCTACTGTCCATGCATAAAGTGCATTATTCGCATATTTATATGTCGGGGCAATTGTCAGTTCACGCCCAACTTTGATAGTGTAAATGCCAGTCTCACTATCGAGTTCAATTATAGGAGCTTGTTTTATTTCTTCAGTAATTACATCGTTCTTATTACAGCTTGTAATAAAAAACAAAAGTACAAGAATACTAAATATGAAAGCCTTCATAATAAAAAAGGCATAGAACTGAAATCAGTTCTATGCCAAACTATATTAAATTGTTATTCTATTGTAACGTCGTCTATACAAAGATACGCCGGAGTATTGAGTCCATATATAGGATCGACATCAGATCCTTCAAAATTGAATTTTACACTTTGCACATCCGCTACATTAATATCCCAATATGTCCATGTAGTTACGGGGGACACTGTTGGTTTATCATATCGGTAGTCGGCCAACAATTTCGATACAGTGGTGATCAAATTTCCATCTACGTCATAACATTCGATGTTGACTTGGAAATATCCTATATTGTTGCCGTCAGAATCTTTCAGATTACTCAACGGTGTTGCAACACCCGATGTTCCGAACTGATTACCATTTATAATCACACCATAGGTATATGCTGTGTTACAATACCATAAACCCTTGAATTTGCGAGGGGAGTCAAAATAGAATTCAGGTTTGGCCATCCACTCCGTATTTCCGAAATCAGAGTAGCCGTATACAACAGCAAAATTGGAACCGCTGTGACCTGCCCCTGTATTGGCCCCATCTGTGGATGCTGTATTATAGACACTACATTGATTCTCCCAAGTATACCACCAATTAGTTCCAGAAGTCTTGCCGGCAGCAGAATCAGAACGATAATTGTATTTCGACAACGCAATGGCACCACTGGAAAATTCAGTATACGCTCCATAAGAATTGGTTACAGTATTCATGTCGGAGACAAACACAAAATCGGGATCGTATATTTCCCTGATTTGGTTCTCTGCAGTATATCCATAAAGCGTGTAGTAGTTCTCTGCTTTAGGCGAAACCGCCATGAATGTTTCATCGAAGTCATCGAATGTAATGGTTGTAGTGCCATCATCATTAAAGTTGGCTCGGGTTTCGGGAGTTACTGAATCAGTTTGAGGATTCATCAAAAAGTCATCGTCTGAATTACAGCCGGTGAACAGGGCGGTTGCCGTCAACAGGAAAGCTCCCGCCAGAAAGCGTAAATTTCTTTTCATAGCTTACTTGTTTTTTAATAAAACATATTTTTAACAAACACAAAAAATCCCGTTCGCGCAGGTTTATACGAACGGGATTATGTTTGTCTTCAAATATGAGAATGACTCCTACGGCATTCCGTATCTGATCGCAACCCGATTTTCTCCCGCGGGTGTAAATCCTTTTCCGGTCATGGCAGGTCTTCTGACTCGTCCCAGTCGTCGCGCCTTCCCAGCATTACACCAGTGGCAGGTTGCGGCAACCTTGAGGGGACTTACAGCAACGGGTACTGTCCCGGATTCTCACCGGATTCCCTTTTCATCCGTGGCGGCGAACCGCCCGGAACCATTTCCAATTACAAAAATACAAATATTTTTTATAATAATATCATTTACACGAAAAAAAATCCGCAACCTGCCGGAATCATTCCGCACTATACTTTCAGAAAAAGGTTTCATGGCAAAGATTCTCATCGCCCGGGGACAGGCGACCATCTATGTCCAGAAGGACGGGTATACCATAACCCAGTCTTTGGGTGAATACGTGTTCCCCGCGGATGACACGGGGAAGATTCTCTCGTCCGTCACTCTCACCTCGACCGTACGGGTGATGTGCGGGGACGAGGAACTCACGGCCTTTACCATCGGTGCGGTGGGTAAGCCGGCGGGATTCTCATCCGTTACCGTCAATAACGGCACGAAGACCTTAACCTACGTTATCACCGCCGGTACGACGACCCTCGCCGACCACGGAACAATAGATATTCCCGTGACAATTTCCGGTATTGTCTATCATCTGTCGTTCGTCTGGTCGAAAGCCAAGGCGGGTATCCCGGGCAAGGACGGGGTCGATGCCGACATGCTCGACTGGGTCAAGGAGTGGAATACGGGTAAGACGCTCATCAACGGCAACACGGTCATCACCCCCAAACTCTTTGCGGGCACGAAAAACAGCGACGGCACCGTCTCCGGGATAGCCATAGGCTCGTTTACACTCAATACGAAGACCTCCTCGGGAACGATCGCCGCAGAGGCGGTAAACGGCATCTATGGATTTAGGGATGGCTACAAAACCTTCTATGTAGATAACGGCGGTAACGCCCAGTTGGGTTATGGCGACCAGTATGTCAGGTATAACGCCACGACAGGCAAGGTCGAGTTCGGCAGCGGAGTGAGTCTGAACTGGGTCGGTGCGACCTACATCGACAAGGACGGCGTCTTTACCGGAACACTCTCGGCCGATACGATTAAGACGATTTCCATCAGTGCTTCCCAGATCACATCGGGGATTATCGCTGCGGCACGCATCGACACGGCGGCGTTGAAAGCCTCCTTGATTACCGCCGGAAACATCGAAGCTCTGACCTTGAACGTTACAAAAGGGAAAATCGGCGGCTGGACGGTGGATGCCGACTCCCTTTACCGGGGTACGAAGAACAACACTGTGGGGAGCTGCACCTCTGCCGCAGGTAGCATTACGCTCGGCTCGAACGGTATCCGGGGCTATAAATGGCGGCTGGATGCCTCGGGAGCCGGAGCGGTCGCGGGCGGCAACATCGCGTGGGACGCTTCGGGCAACGTCACGTTCGCCTCGACGGTCAGTGCCTTGTGGACGGCACCTATCGGCTCCCTCACCACGGCTTTGGGCGGCAGCGGCTATCCCAAGCTGACGAAGATCACGGCCGACGGAATCTATACCGGCAGTATCACCGCCTCGCAGATTACCGCAGGAACCATCTCCGCCGACCGCATAGCGGCAGGCAGTATAGCGGCCTCGAAGCTCGATGCCGCCAGCATCAGGTCCTCCATCATCAACACGGACTATATCAACGGCCTGAGCTGTACCTTCACCAAAGGAAAAATCGGCGGCTGGATGATCGGGGCTTCGGCCCTCACTGCCACGCATATCTCGATAGACAGCGGCAACAGACGCATCGCGGTGTACGGGGCCAATTCGGGTGTCGCTAGCGGGCAGCGGGTGCAGCTCTACTACAACAGCGACACGGACTTCGGGCTCTATACCACGGACAGTGCAGGGTACTGCGTGGCACAGCTGGGTTCGAGCAACAGCATAGCCGGCTGGACGATCGACACGACTTCCATTCGCAAGGGCAACGTGTCGCTGGGCAGCGACGGCTCGATCATCAACTCCACGAAATGGAAACTGAACAACGACGGTTCGGGGCAGATCGCCTCGGGCAACATTGCATGGGACACTGCCGGGAACGTTACGTTCGGGGCTTCCGTATCGCTGCAATGGAAGAACGACATCGAAGCGGCCAAGGTTACGAACTTCGGCTATCGATATTACAAGAAACTCATCATCAACGGCGACGAAGCGACCTATTATCCAGTCGTTTTCAAAGGTGGCGACCAGAACATCAAACGTACCATTCTCGTCCGTCGGGGATATGCCGAGCAGGCTCCGGTCTCGTGGAACACATCCACGCACAAAGGAGGTCTGATCGTACTTATCAAAACCAACTTCGGCGGTTGGGGTGGCATTGCCTATTCATGGGATATCTATGACCTTTCCGAGACCTACTGCCGGATGTTCGCCGGGGCGCAGCTGTGCGGCAACTACTGCATGTTCGCCGTCTTCCTGCGTGGCGGCGGCGATACGGGTGCCGTGTACCACCTCTACTCCGACCAGCCGATAGAGAGCAGCAGTTATAGTCCTTCGCCGATTCCGGCAGCTCCGCAAATCGCTTACGGCAACGACCTTATCTTCCAGAGCGGTTCCACACAAGCCTATGCCCCCGCGCCGCGCACCCTCACGGCTGCCGTCGAGGAGGAGATCCGCCGCCATCGGTTCATTGCTCTGGCGCAAAGCACGGACAGCACGCTTGCGGCGCACCCGCTGACCTATATCGGCTCGACAGGGATTTACACGGGCACCCTTACCGCGGCGCAGGTCAACGCCGTGGCGATCGATGCCGGCAGTATCAAGACGGGAACACTTTCGGCAGACCGTATCGCCGCGGGCAGCATCAGCGCCTCGAAACTCGATGCCGTGGGTATCAAGTCGTCCATTATCAATACCGATTACATCAACGGTCTCAGCTGCACGTTCACGAAGGGCAAGATCGGCGGTTTCTCCATCGGCAGTGACAACATGACCATAGGGAACGTCGGAGCTGTGGGTGCCATCCCGTTGCAAATCCGTTCCGCCTCCACGGGCAGCGGTTACTGGTACACGGGAGCCTACAAGCCGCTGGGTATATGCCTTACGTGGTATCAGAGCAGCAATGCAGGGCATATCGTCCTCGGGCAGGTGGCGGCATCCGGCAACAGTGTCAAGACCGGATTCATAGGTCTTCAGATGATGTCATGGGACAATCTGGAATACTTCTGCCTCTCGGTGAACTATACCAAAAGCGGCAGCAAGGAGGTATACAACCGTATCGCGGGGTGGGCCTTCGACCACAACCATATCTGGAAAAACAACATCTCGCTGGGCAGCGACGGATCTATCGCCAACTCCACGAAATGGAGTCTGAACAACGACGGGTCTGGGCACATAGCCTCGGGTAATATCTCATGGAATGCCGCCGGCACGGTTACCTTTGCCGCATCCGTATCCGCCCAGTGGACTACGGGCATCACGACGGCGCAGGAACTCGCTTCGGCCATGGCGTTCGGGAAGATGCTCTACCGCGACCCGACTTTCTGGAACGGAAACAACGGTGTCGTGGTTTACAACAACTCCCAGAACGGTATGGTGACCGTTACCCGGCAGCAGGATGCCACGGCACCCAATGACAGCAAGTATGTCCTGAAAATCCAGACCAGCGGCAGTGCCAGCCCTCGCAACGGAGGCTTCTATTTCGGGGCGAAATGCGGTTACCGCAAGGTGCTCGTCGCCCGCATTATCGCCAAGATCCCCGCCGGCAGAAATCTCTGTTGGGCGACGAACAGCGTCGGCACGGGAGGTTCGCACCGGTGGCTTACGTCGAACGCCGGCACGGGCGACTGGAAAGAATACGTCTACAAGGTCGTGTGCGGCACCGCCGATTTTTCCAGCACCCATTTCTTCTACGTGGACGGCACGCAGGGGACTTCCGATACGCCTGTCATCTGGTATGTGGCCTATGCCACGGTCTTCGACCTTACCTCCACGGAGAAATACACGACCACCATCGATGCCAACGGCATTTACACGGGAACCGTACGCGCCAACCAGATTATCGTGGATTCCGCCCTGACTGTCGGAGGGAGCAGCTATAACGGCAGCATCTCCGTCAAGGATGCGAACAATAGCGTAAAGGTCACGCTGGACAGGAACGGTATCACGGCCGTGAGCGGCAAGATCGGCGGCTGGATTCTCGGAACAAGCGCCCTGACCGCTTCGGCTCCGGCCTCGGGGCACCGCATCGTTATGGGGGCTTCAGGATATATTTACCACGACAACCCTTCCACCGGAGTAAACTATTGGGCGCTGAACACGGACGGTTCCGCCACGTTCGGGTGCGGGAAAATCTCCTTTGCCAATGACGGATCGGGTTATCTGGCCAACCAGAATATCAAATGGGACGCCTCGGGAAATGTCACGATGACGGGCACCATCAACGCCAATGCCGGCACCATCGGGGGATTCGTCATCGGTCAGGGGCGCATCGGCTCGACGGCGACAGGAACCGGCTCAGGCGGCGGCCTTGCCATCTACGACGACCTGTTCCGCGTGGGGGACACCATTTCGTATGTCCTGTTCGGCAGCAACACCATACCGGCATCCGCCGGCGGATCATGTGCCACCGGACGTATTGTGAACAACAAGGTGAACAGCATCTTTAATAACAACTACGGGCTTTATATCGATGTCAAAAACGGTAACCGTAACTACGGAATATGGTCCAATGCCTCTGTTATAGCCCCTGCCTGCATCGGCAACAAGATCAAGAATGTCTATTTCACAGGCAGCGGTTACACGATCGATTTCTCGCAGTTCAACATCTTTTTCGTTTATGCCAACCAGAAGTACAGCGTGACCCTGCCGTCGGCATCGTCCGTGGCCACCATGTTCGGTTACTCGACTCTGCCGTCGGACTTCGCCTGCATATTTACCCTAATTTACAACTACAACTGGGGGAATAGCCTTGTATTCACCAATATCCGTAACCACAACGGGGATCTTGCCAGTTACACGTTAGCCAAGGGAGACTCCATTACGGTATTGTGCGCCAATTACCCCTCGTTCCATTACCAGATATTAAATCACTCTTATTAAAAACTTTTCTGCTGGGAATATCCCTACACTTAATAAAAACAGAAGCGAATTATGAACATCACCAACGTAACGGTAACCAAGGTTGCCGAAGAGAGCACGGAGAATGCCGACTACCAGTTGGAATATTCCATCGTCAATGACGCGCTGACCCGCGTCCACGCCTCCATCCGCAAGAAGGATACGGATGGCTCGGGGAACGCTCCGCAGATAGGTATCATCTACATGGAACAAGGCGTTATTTCATGCAACATTCCTATGGGAGAGCCGCTTGCACCCCTGTTTCATGATTTCGATACCATGATCGACGAAATAAAAAAGAGTAACGTACAAAATGCATAAATAATATGGAACTGTCAGTCAAAGACCGCCTTTACCTGCCGTCCTTTTTGCCGGCACGGGGCAACTTCAAGGACTTCAACCTCAAAAAAGAGATTCTGCGCAAGATCGCCATTCCGGACGAGGAGCGCAAAGCCATCGGTCTTCACGAGAATGCCGAGGACAAGCGCATCGAATGGGATGTGGAGAAGGAGAAACCGCTTGCCGTGGAGTTCTCGGGGGACGAGATGGAGTATCTCCGGAAAGCCTGCGAACGCATCTCGGACGAGGAGCTTCCGGACGATATGTGGGCTACCGTGTCGCGCATCTACGATTTCATTCAGGAGAAGTAAACCATCCTTTCTTTCTGCCGCTACTCTTTTGAAAAGAGTGCCCGGTCGTACTCTGATGTATGGTCGGGCTTTTTGTTGAAGTATCGTTCATGGCAAGACAGGACATAACAATGGACGCCGAATACGGTGAGGTGGAGACTTCCGGCAATATCGCCGGCAAGAGTTTCTACGACTTCCGCCTGCTCGATGCCGTCGCGGGTGCGGACAACGACACCTTCCGCTACGGAGAGATTACCGTCCCCGTCGGCTTCGTGTACACGTATAACGACGGCAAAGGGTTCCATGTCAGGATTCCCTATACGCCCGACATGCGCCGCCTGACGGTCCGTCTGGTTATGGAAAGCGGTTCGGGCGGCACGGAGTACCTGAGAAATCCTGCGACGGGCAAACATTGGTTTCCCGTCGTGGCGGAGACGGAAGCCGGCACGGCCGATATCGCCCTGGCCGCATTTTTCTCCCTCAATGAGAAGGGAGTCTACAACCTGCTGTCACGGGACGGTTACCTTGCCGTGTACAGCGGCTCAGAGACCGACTTCGAAATAGGAGCCGCCAAAGCCCAGAACGAGACGTTTCTGCTGAAAGCTTCAGCCGGAAATCTCTACCAACATTCTACGACAGGTGTCGGCCTCGTCGACTACCTGCATTCGAGTCTGGAAAACAACGGTCTTGCCGCCAAACTGCAGTCGGAATTCCTGTCGGACAAGGTCGTCATCAAGAATGCCTATATGGATTCTGCCACGGGAGAGCTGCTTTTAGAAACCGAGGAAAAGGAGGAGAACGATGGGTAAGTACAGGGTCGTAGCCGGACAGAATATCTACGATGTGGCCCTGTACCTGTACGGCAGCATCGAGGGAGTCGTGGATTTGCTCATCAACAACCCCGATCTCTCCTTCGCCACGACATTGACTGCCGGCCGGGAACTTGTCTACACGGACGATTTCGTTATCCGCGCCGATGTAGTCGCCTATAACGGGTTGCACGGCATCGTCCCCGCTAACGGTGAACGGCATGTCTATCCCAAAACGTTCACCTTGCCGCTTGCTGTCGTCCTCACGCTCGCTGCCGGGATCATCACCGTGCAGTGTGCCGTTTCCGGTGCGGGACAGCTGGAAATCGACTGGGGCGACAACAGCGACACCGAGACCGTCCTCCTCGCGGACACGCCGCAGCTGCTCACCCATACCTTCGACAACAAAGTCAGGGACAGGCGTCGTATCCGTTGGTTTACCGATGCCTGCTTCCGGAGTATCGACTGGAGCGGGCTCAAACCGCGGTCGTTGGTACTGGTGCAGACACTGCCGGTGGAGGAGCTGACGCTCACGCACGCCACACTCTCCTTGGAGAGCCTGCGGCTGCTTTCCGGAACCTACAGCCTGAACCTGTCGAATTGCGCGTTGGCCGATCTTGCACCGCTTGCCGAATGCCGGGAACTGATGACACTCGACCTCTCCGCCGCCCGACTGAAACCGACAGTCATAGATCATTACCTGACAACCCTTGTGGAACATTACGGCGACCGACGGAATTGCACGGTCATTTTACCTACAGCCCCGACGGGAACCTATCGGGAGCCGGACCGGGATACCGAAACGGGGCGCTACCGTATCGCCTCGGGCATGGAAGCCGTATGGGTCATCCTGCACGAGGAGGCCTGGAATGAGGGTGGCGCGTGGAAATTCATTATCGACGATATAACCTATACAGTGGAATGAGCCGGACGATTAAGGAGATATACAATGAAGCCGTGCAGGAACGCAACCGGCGGCTGGAACTGACGGAGTTCGCCAGCGACTCGAAGCTGTCTGTCATGAACGGTATCCTATGGACCGTAGCCGCTGTCATCTACAGTTTCGAGACGCTGCTTGATGTCTTCGCGGTGGATATCTCGGAAGCCATCAACAACCGGATCAACGGCACGCCGGACTACTACGCCAATGCGCTGCTGCAATACCAGCAGGGCGACGAGCTGACCGTCCGCGAGGACGGACTGGCTTTCGGGTATGCCCAGGTCGATGAGACCAAACGCATCATTACGCAGGTCTCCTATGTGGAGAGCACGGACGACAGCAACCTCGACAGCAAGCTGGTACTGAAAATCGCTACCGGCACGAAAGGACATCTGGAAGCTATTCCCGCCGAGGAGCTGGTGCCCATCAATGCCTATATCGGCAAGCTGAAATTCGCCGGCACACGCATCGAGGTCATCTCGACCAAAGGCGACGTGCTGGTGCCGCGTCTTACGGTCTTCTACGATGGTGCCGTTCCCGAGGCGGAGATGTACGACAGCATCGAGACCCGTATCCGGGACTACATTATGGGCATCGACTTCGACGCTGCGGTCTATGTCTCCCGCCTGACGGATGCCATACGCCGTGCCGAACACGTTACAGACGTCTATATCGACGAGACGGCAATCCCCGAGCAGGGCGTGTTTATTGCTTGCCACGATACGGACGGGCAAATCCAGCCCCTGCAACGTGTCGGCCGCATGACATACACCGCCTCGGGCTACCTGAAAGAGTCCTCGCGCAAGGACGAGGAGTCGGAACTGCCGACCTTCCGGGAAGCCATCACGCTCAAAGTCGAAAACCATGAGATATAAGCTGCCCATAGACCGTTCGGTGAACCGGCTCGTGCCGCACTACCTGTCGGGACGGCGGTTCATCCTCTTCGTGCAGAGCTGCCTCTATCCCTTGCAAAGCCTGAACGAACGGTTCCGTACGTTTGCACGGGAACGGCATATCGAGGCGCGCATGACCTCACAGGTCATCTATTTCGAGTGGTTCCTGAACTACCGGTTCGGTAAATACATCAAGGACGGCAAGGACCGCATCTTCATCAAGGACAGCACGAGTGTCGGTGTGGACCTGTACCACGAAGGGGCGGAATACCAGCGTCCTTTCACCGTATGGTACAACGGGGAACAGGTTACAACGGACAATGAGGCGGAACGCCCCCGTCCGTTCTACCTGCTGGCGGAAGAGAAGCTGATCAACAAGGTCAGCTTCATGGTCTGCGTCCCGCCCGTCACCATACCTCCGCGGGAACTGGTCTATATGCTTTCCTATGTGGTGAACACCTATAAGACAGCAGGCAAGACCTACCTGATCAAGATCGACGAAGACGAATACACCCCCAATAAGAATACAGGACAATGAAAGAATATATTGCGGAAACCGGCGGACGGTATACCTACTCGGACGATATCCTGAACTTGCAGGAACTGGCTCTCAGCATGAGTGCCGTTTTTGACGGCTGCTCGGACTTCATCATCTCCGGATGCGAGATCGAGGGTCCCCGCGTCTCCCCGGGTTATGTCTGGCTCGGCGGAAAGGTACGCCGTTTCGACGGCTGCGCCGATGCTGTCTATCCCTATTATATATACGAAATCAACCGGCATGAATCGGTGGTCTACGCCAATGAGGTCAACAAGCGCGGGCGTACCTGTTATCTCTGTGCCGGAGCCAAGGCTGTCCCGGATACGGTCGATCCGGTTACTGACAAACTGCCGGCGGCCATCGAGGTGACGGAGAGCTATGCACCCCGGTTCATCGACAAGTTCTTCGGCCGCTATGCTGTCCTGCTCGATACACCTTTTGCCCGGCAGACCGTCAAGAAGGATCTGGTGCTGGCCGGAACGTTCACCGGGCAGAAAGAAATCAGCTCCAAGACCGCCGTCTCCGTCAGCGGCGGGAACGGCTACATGCTCAAAGGCATCGTCAAGGCGGACGGCCATGCCGCCATCGGTGCCTACCTGCACGGTCTGCTTGTCAACGAGATTGTCATCCGGACGGACGGCACGTTCAGTTTCATGAAACAAGGCAAGGAACTGGCCAGGGTTACGGAAGACGGCATATCCTGCGGTACTTCGCTGAATGAAAACGCCCGGATCGGGGCTGTCCGCATCAAGGGATACGACATCTATAACACCTCGGATGTGACGGATGAGGGTTGTATCCGTATCAATTACCACGGCACGGAGGGCGGCGGAACAAAATACCGTGACTTTGCCGTGCATGACGGAAAAGCCTGCACCACACCTGTTTTGAAAGTCATCGGGCGTACCGCCACCCTGCAGGTCGGCGGACTGCTCTCCCTGCAAAGCACCGGACGGGGTATCGATATTCAGAATACCGCCTATACGAAAGACAATGCCAGGCTGACAAACCTGATTACCTGGCGCGACAGTGCCGCCGCGCTGCTCGCCACCGTCGGCTTCGACACCGCTGACAGTTTCCGTTTTGCGCTGAGGAACGCTCTGGGCGACATCGTGCTTGCCCCTTTGGGAGCGGTGGATGTGCTCGGTACGCTTAAAATCAACGGAAAATCCGTGTCCGACACCTATGTGACCGTCAGGGCCTTTACGGAGGCGATGGGAAAGAAAGTGGATGTGGTAGAAGGCAAACAGCTCTCTACCGAAGACTTCACGACCGAATACAGGAAGAAACTGGCGGCTATCACTACCGGAGAACTGACGGAGGGCGGCGAAGGTTATGTCACATCGGGAACCGTCGCGGCGGCTTTGAAAATGAAACTCTCCGCCGACGGGAACCTTTCCGATGTCATGGACAAGGCTGCCGCCCGGAAGAATATCGATGTCTATTCCAAAGCGGAAGCCGGGGAGGTATTTCTGGAAATCTCCGAAGGATTGAAGGAGCTGGTGCGCCTGACGGCGGACGAGATCAGCGGGCTGACGGCAGAGGAAGCCGCCGAACTGAAAGCAAAGCGGCAGGCGGCCGTCAGGGATACCCTCGATGCCGAAAAGAAAGGTACCGGGGAGCTGAAACTGGCCAAGACCTCGAACCTGTCCGACCTTCCGGACAAGGGCAAGGCACGCAAGAACCTCGAAGTCTATTCCACGGCCGAGATAGACCGGATGATGGACGGCAAGCTCGGGACTGACTCCGCTTACGAGGGCATTGTCTTCACACCCGAACTCAGGGACAAACTGCTGGAAATCAAGACCGGTTCGTTCGCCTACATAGATGAAGGCGGCATTTCGCACGCGCAGGTCGAGGGATACGTGATGACCTCGCAGGTTGTCAGGGAACTCAAGAAAAAGGCGGAGCGGCTGATGGGCGGCTACAACGCTTCCGAAAAGGATACCATCGCCACCAACCTGAACCTGTATACCAAGGCCGGGGCGGACGCCCGCTTCGCCGCGCTTGAAAACCTGTTCCAGGATTACATCGACTTTTTGACCGGGCAAGGAAAATCCCCCATGGAAGCCCGGCAGCTCCTGCGGAACAAGTTGGACGTGCTGTCCAAAGACGAAATCGTCAAGGACTACCTGCGCAAGGACGGCAAACTTTCCGACCTGTCCTTGCCGACAGCGGAGGCGAAACGGCAGGCCTGCCGCGCTATCGGAGCCGCCTATGCGGAAGAATACCAGCCCCTGCTGGCGGATACGGGATGGATGCACATGGAGAACAGCGGCTCGGGAACAGATACCCAGGGGCTGTTTATCCGCCAGATCGGGAATATCGTGTCCATACAGGGGTATATCAATACCGCACGCAGGGACGGCAGCAACTGGGGCGGCATCGTTGCCGTCATCCCGAACAAGATACAGCCCCCGAGATACAGCGTGCGCTGCAGCGCCGCTGACTGGAACGATGACCACAAGTACAACCGGGGCTCCTCGTTCACCATCTACGGCGGTTCGCGCAGGATACAGCTTTACGAGCGCGGTATGTACAATGTCAATGTAGAACTCAACTTCACCTATTTTGTATAGTCATGAAACATAAACTCAATGTAAACGGCGATATTGAAAGCCGCCGGAGGATTGCGGAGCGCAGGAACGTTCCCGTCCGTGAAACCGTACAGCAAACCATTCAACCGCAACATCATGAAACAGAAGAAAATCAGGCGGCAGCCGCAGAAGAAACCGTCTCCCCGGCAGCAGAAGCCCCGAAAGCGAGAAGACGGAAGACCGCAGGGGACGCTTAAGCGCTTTCCTTTCGACGAGACACGGATAGGCTTCATGCTCCGGTATGAGATGCCGGTAGTCTATCATCTGCTCCGCAGGTTATGCGCCACGCAGCAGCCCTTCGAGCCGGACTGGCAGGTCATACGGTCGGTGGCGGAGGCATCGAAAGACCCTTCCTGCGGCAAGGCGAAGTTCCGCCGCTACCTGGACGAGTACCGCCGGGACGGGGTCTATTGCCGGCGCGGGAAACGGCTCACGCCGGAGCGCAAAGCCTACTATGAAGGCATATGCCGCCGCAAGAGAGAAGAGTATATCCGCCGGAACCGCAGGAGGCTGCTTGCCGAAGCGCGGAACGCGCCGGGCGGCGACAGACTGCTCGGAGAGATTAAAAGCATTCTTAAAATGAAACGGTAATGCGCTGAAGGACAATGCCGGTGAGAAACATTCATGTACATGTATGGCTGTTCCGGGTAATTTGCCTAATTTTGTATTCCACGGTCGCTGCAAGACCTTTCCATATTGTCAAATGAGTATCCTCTTTCGGGATACGGTCAGCGAGACATCCTCTCCCAATTTTATCAGTTGAACGCGGACGGTGCAACCGAACCCGTCCGTCCTGTTACCAGTTTCTTTGCGATGCGGGTATACCGTGTCGCATTCTTCGGGCATTTTTAAATCCATAAAACAAAGCGTTTATGCAAGAAGAAGAAAAGAACAACGGCATGGAAGGCATGTCTGTCGAGGAAATGTTCCTCGGCGTTCAGGAATCTTATCAGGAGGCACAGTTGCGTGCCCAGGAGGAGAACAGGGCGTTCGCCCGTACGGAGTTCTTCCGCATGGACAAGTTCGGGACTTACCGTCTCCGTATCCTGCCCATCGCTCCCAATCCGGACGGCTCGCCGACACGTCCGGGCTATGAGTATCCCGTCCACCAGCTGCTTCTGGAGCTGGAGAAACCCGCTACGGGGAACAAGCCCCAGAAGATGTATGTCACTGTCACCCGCGCTACCGATGCCGGATATAGCGTTGATCCCATCGAGACTTACCGCCGCATGGCCGTCGAAGCCGCAAAAGAGGACGGGGACGACAAACTGGCGGAAAAGATTGCCGGGGGCTCGTTCGGAGGCGGTCTGAAATACAGTTACGGCCACTGTCTCTATGTATTCGACCTGGGTGAACGAGCCAAAGGCGTGCAGATGATGACCCTTTCCCATGCCCAGTTCAAGGATCTGGATGAGAGGAAGTTCAAGCTGTGGAGCAAGAAACTGGCCAAGAATCCGTCTTACCCGTGCCCGATTTCCTCGGTGTATGACGCCTATCCGGTGGAGATTGAAAAGCGCAAGAACGGAGCCAAGACCGAGTATGTCATTTCCATTGACAACGAATCGGAACCGGTACCGTTGACCAAGGAGGAGCTGACCGCCCTGATGGGTGCGCCGCGTATCCCGGAAATCATCTACCGCTACACCCGTTATCATCTGGGAGCCACCGTCGAGTTCCTCAAACAGTGCGACGGTATCTACGGCATGTCGCTCATGGAGACGGATGAAATGAAGACGGTCATCGACACGCTGGACGGTGAACTGCCCAAGGAGGATATATCCGCGTTCTCGTTCGACCGCCGTACGAAAGATAACAGAGAAAACGGGCGTGAAGGCGGAGGCATCTCGCTGGACGACCTTTTCGAACGTTATGACGAGCTTCAGCGGCAGGAACTCGGTGAGAAGACCGAGGAAGGCCAGGAGCTGCGTGCGATGATCCGCGGCTACATCGAGCAGGAAGGGCTCTCCGTGCGTGTCACACGCTCCACGAGCAACCGGGAACTACTCGACCTGATCGAAAGCGAGATGGAGGGTCCGAAGCCCAGTGACGAACCGGAGGATGTCCCCGGGGAGGAAGAAGAGCAGCCGGAGGAAACGGAAGAGCGTGCCGGGCGTCCCCGCCACCGCAGATAAGCCTTTCACAAGTTCTTGAATTCTAATCCGACGGGAGGCATCCGGGCCTCCCGTCCTAATCACAATCACTTAGTATGAAAGAGAACAAACCCTGCCTTTTGTTATTGAATGACATCCACATCTCGAAAGACAACATCCCTGCATTCCAGGCCAACTGGCAGGAGGCCATGGGAATTTGCAGGGAACGGGATATCCGGGAAGTGGTTGTCGGAGGAGACCTGTTCTTTTCCCGTGCCGCCCAGACACTCGATGTCCTGCTGGCCGTCAGGGATATGCTTGTATCCGCCGCGGACCATGACATTCATGTCACGCTGGCGGAAGGGAACCACGACAAGGTGAACCAGGAATCCCTGCGCGGATATTGTCATGTCTTCGACCGGCATCCGAATGTGACTGTCGTGGATGAGTACCTGACCCTGTGCCGCCCGGAATGGAAGTTCGCGCTCCATGTAATGAGCTATTTTCCGGAAGACGGCTCTTTTGCCGAAAGGCTCGGACGATTGGCTGCGGAAGCGCTTTCCGGAGAACCGGAGCACTTCCTCTACATCCATGAGGGTATCAACGGGGCATTGGCACAGCCTTCGGAAAAGGAACTGCCTGCCAGGATATTCTCTCCTTTCGACAAGGTCTTTGTCGGCCATTACCACAACCGTACCGTCATTCCGGGGACGGGAATCGAATATATCGGTTCCTCGCGCCAGCATAACTTCGGGGAGGACGAGGAGAAAGGATACACGGTGCTGTATACGGACGGCACGTACGAGTTTGTCAAGAACCGCGTGAACATGCGGTACCGTGTCATGGATATGCCGGCGGAACGTGCCGGGTTGCACCTGATGGACGAGCTGCGTGAAATGGAGGCCGATGGTCGCTACAAGGTCAAGGTGCGTGTCCATGCACCTGCCGCCGCGATGAAATCGGTGGACAAAGCCGCCTTGCTGGAAGCCGGAGCGGCGAAGGTAGAACTGGTTGCCGATGACGAGCAGCTGCCGGAGGCGGTATCCTCTTCGCTCTTCGAGAAATTCGACAGCCGCCGCATCCGGGAAACCTACGAGGACTTCTGCCGGGAGAAACAGATCGAGGATGTGTCGATGGGATTGGAGTATTTATCTAGAATAGAAAACAGATCATGTGGAAATTAAAGACGATAGAAGCCGAAAATCTCTGCGCCTTCCGTTCGCTGTCCTACATGCTGCGGCAAGGCGTGACGACATTGATTTTCGGCGATAACCGGGACAATGAGTCCCAGCAGTCGAACGGGGCCGGCAAGTCTGCCCTGTTGGAATGCATTGCCGTGGGTATCACGGGCAGCCCGCTTAGAAAGATACGCTCGGAGGAGATTATCAACGATGCAGCGGAAGAATGCCGTATCGCTTTGCGTTTCATCAACGATTCCGCCGCCGAGGAACTGCTCGTCAACCGCCGTATCCCGCGCAAGGGGGCTTCCTCTGTCAGCTGTACGCTTTACCGTGGCGGCAAGCAGGTGGTAACCGATGAAGCGGTACAGCCTTCGGTGGATGCCTATAACCGGTATATTCTTGACAAACTGGGTATCACACGCGACGAGCTGCTCAACAATTTCATCCTTTCCAAATACCGGTATGAGGATTTCCTCTCGTCATCGGACAAGGAGAAGAAAGAGGTCATCAACCGCTTTTCCAACGGTATCCTGGTGGATGAAGCCATCGCCAAAGTGGAGGAAGACATCGTGCCGCTCTCTGAAAAGAAACGGCAGGTGGAACTGGAACTGGCCGGGTTGGACGGGCGTATCGGGATGTTACAGGAGCAGATACGCAAGGAGGAGGAAGCCGGAGCCGAGCGGGGGCGTACCCGTGTGGAACGTATCATGGGACTGGAAACGGCCATAGCGGCCAAGAGGGAGCAGATCCGTACCGGGCACGAGAACGTGGACAGGCTTGAGGAACAGCTTGCCGGAGTGCAGCGGGCGGACGAGGCTTTGCAGGAACTGGAAGCCGGAGATACCGCATTGGAAGCATGTCTGGAAAAGATAGCGGAAATGATGTCCCTCTTTCCCGATGCCCGGCAGACGGACTGGGACAAGGTCATTGCCGAAAAGAAAGGACGGTTACAGACCGCCACAGAGCGGCTGAAGGATTGCGATGCCGTCTTGAAGCAGGCGGAACAGGAACTGAAAAACAGGACTGACGGCTGGGAACAGTTCAAGAAGGAGTATGCCGCATTCTGTGAGGCATACAGGGATCAGTCCGATACGACTGCGGAGAGACTGCGGGAAATCGACATCCGTCTGCGCGACCTGTCCGGCAGCATCGAGGAACTGCGTCATAAACGGCGTATCGTTTCTGCCGGTATTGACGGCCTCTCGAACAAACTGGCCGGCTCCATCACCTGTCCTTTCTGCGGGCATGAGTTTCTGGTGGCAGAACCACAGTTCGACATCGAGGCCGGCATGAAGGAACTGAAGCTCCGTCAACGGCAGCTCACGGAAATCAACGGCCGTATCGATGAGAAGCAGGAGGAGACGGATGCCGTGGAGTTGCAGCAGAACCGGCTGAACCATGAGCGCCGGATATTGGAAGGCAGACGCACCGGATGGGAGGAGCAGCTGGCCGGGCACGAACGGGCCATCAGGAATGCCACCCGCCACGTGGAAGAGGTGGAAAGCGGGCATAAACGCATCGCTTCCGAAATTACCGCCCTGCAAAGTGAAATCGAAGGTGTCCGCCGCAAGGTATTCGACGAGGTGTTCGGATTCATAGACGAGCGCAATGCCGCACTGAACCGCGGCATACGGGTAGGCAAGGAAGATATACAGGCTGCGGCCTGCGCCATCGACACTTTGCAGGCCACGATCCGGGAGCTGGATGAGGCGGCTTCACCCGACCTCATACAATCGCTCAAGGACACTCTCCGTGAAACGCGCGGGAAGTCCAACGAGGCGGCAGGGCGCAAGACGGCCGTCGATGCCCGGGTCCGTGCCCTGGAGATACAGCGGGAACGGTTCGTGCAGTTCAAGACCTATCTGGCCAACACGAAAATCGAGGCGCTCAGCCGTATCACCAACGAGTTCCTGCAAGACATCGGCAGCGACATCCGTATCCGCTTCGACGGGTATACCGTCCTCAAGAGTGGTAAGGTAAGGGAGAAAATCTCCATCTCACTGCTGCGCGACGGCATGGACTGCGGCTCGTTCGGCAAGTTTTCGGCAGGCGAAGCCGCCCGTGTGAATTTGGCGACCATCCTTGCCATGCAGAAACTCGTGAACAGCAACTGCGACGGGGACAAGGGACTGGATCTGCTCGTGCTGGACGAGATACTCGAGGCGGTCGATGAAGCGGGGCTGGCCTCCATGTTCGAGGCGCTGAACTCGCTCGGCGGTACCGTGCTGGTAGTCTCGCACGGGAATGTGGCTGAAGGCTATCCGCATAAACTGGTAATCGTGAAAGAGAATGGCGAATCGAGACTCGGAGAATAGCGTACTGACCCGGGAGCAGGTACTGGCGCTGGACATCGCCACGCATACCGGATACTTCTCCCTGCATGAGGCCGGGACATGGAACTTCACCGAAAGCAAACGGCGCAACGGCAACAAGATGCACGGCGCTTTCAGGACTACGCTGCTCTCGCTGCTCCGTCGTTACGGCATCCGCCGCGTCGTGGCCGAGGATGTGAGCGTGAACCGCCATTTCTACGACATGCGGCGGCTCTCGGAACTCAGGGGTATCCTGCTCGAAGTGTGCGATGAACTGGATATCCCGGAACCGGAGTTCGTCAACCCGGCTGTCCTCAAGAAATGGGCGACGGGAGACGGACACGCCACCAAGACGCAGATGGTCGCGGCCTGCAAGGACAGATACGGTATTGTCCCGGTGGATGACAATGCGGCGGATGCCTGCCACCTCTTCTACTATTACATCCGCAGGCACAGGCTGTGACAAGCCGACAACGGTTTGGATTTTTTCCGGGCGGCGGTAATGCTGCCGCCCGTTTTTTCAATTGACGCTCACGGTAGCTGACAGATTAGGACATGAGATTCATTATCAACCTTTTCAGTCAGTGGAAACGTGGAAAAGAAAGATGTGTTTATTGCGGTTCTCCAGCCTGAAGACGAATCCGCGAGACAGAGGGCGGAACTTCTCAGAAAATATGTGATGCCGCACAAGAATCTGATATACAGCATTTGTATCAAATATACCTATAACCAGGAGGACATCGAGGACAACTACCTCGAGGCGTTGGCCAACTTCTTCAAGTATATGGACAGTTATGACCCGGCCCGTCCGGTAAAGACCTGGATCTATGCCGTGACCAAACGGCTTGTGGCGGACCTGAACAACCGCAACAGGAACCGCATGCCCCCGGACGACAATATCGACATTTCGGAAATATCCTCTTCGCTGTCGGATGAGGACGAACCGTCGGGAAACAGCATGGGGATGGACAACTACCGCGAGTTCTATAACGATGACATCCTCTGGGCACTGGACCGGCTCAAACCGATTTACCGGGAAGCCCTGCTCTTGCAGCAGGCTGGTTACAAACTCGGGGAAATCATGGAAATCACCTATAACAACGGTACTTTGCAGACCAGGAACGTAGAAACGGTAAAAAGCCGCATCTTCCTAGCCAAGACGCAGCTGCGCAAACTATTGACACGCGATGGAGAGAAAAGAATGGATTGACGGATGCCGGAGGCTCTTTACACGGCTGGTCCGCACCACGGTGTGGGCGGATTTTGTGTTCCCTACCGGCGGCAAGTCGGACAGGCAGCTCGGGATGTGTTTCGACGGCTTGTGCCGGGAGGTCGTCTCCGTCAGTGCGGAACGCCTGTCCGACTTCTGTATCTGCCAGACATATGCCATTTCCGGATATGATACCGCGTATCGCAGGAAATGGAACGTCTCCCATTCATTCGGAAAGAAAGCCATCGGCCGCTATCTCCGCTCGGGAAAGGAACGCCGCTACCGGGAGGACCGGTGGCTGAAGAGTTTCGGGCTGTCACGGCATGATTTGGCGCGGGCAGTGGAAGACCGCCGCAGCCATCCGTTCGGGCGTTTTATTTATCCGGAATACGAGGAGACGACCAAGCGGCGACTGCTCTCCACCGAAGCGGGATATCTCGTCTGTGCGCTCTCCACGCTGATGTGGACGCCTTTCTCCCCGTCATGCTCAAAATGTGCGAAAGCGGAGCCATGCCGCAGAAGGACACAGGCGCGCTATCCGGAACTGTACCGTATCCGCTGTGAGGCGTGGCGGAAAAAGGAGGCGAAGCCATGAGTGCCGTCAATCCGCTCAGTGCCGAGTTCCTGTATGAACTCTATGCCACGGCGCTCAGACAGGAACCGTTGTGTGCTGTCCTAGCCCGGCATATGCGTAAGGAATACCTGCCGGACCGTTCGTTCCAGCAGGTACAGGAGGCGATAGCCGTACACTTCAAGACATACAAGACACCGCCGTCGTATGCCGTGCTGGCACAGACCTTCCATGAGGATTACGACGCCATCGAGCTGATAGACACTTTCCGGGAGTATGACGAGGGACAGAGTGCCGAGGTGATGACCGACATGCTGGAGTCCTACATCAAGGGGGTCCGGTTGCAGTCGGTCTATGCGGAGGTCGGGAAACTGTATAACGAGAACAAACAGGACAAGGCGGAGAAGACTCTTCGGGAATATGCCGAGTGGCTGGCAGGGTTCACGCTGAAGAGTTCCTCGTTCGTCGATGTGGCCGCGACTTTCAAGGAGCGTTTCGAGAGGAACCGCCGGCGCGAGGAGGAAGAGGAACGCTCGGCCGCCCCTCGTGTGTCCCGCTTCTACATCCCGTATCTGGATGCGCTCAATGCCGGACGTAACCTGCGAGGTCAGCTGACCTGTTTCCTGGCCAGCACAGGCGTGGGAAAGTCGCACATCGCCAAATGGATCGGTGTCAGGGCGGACATCGATGACGGGCTGCATGTGCTGCATTTCCAGCTGGAAGGTTCGGAAGAAGAGGCGTTGAACGCCTATTCCGGCGGACTGATTTCCAGGAACGCCTACTATTACGAGCGGGGAAAGATTTCGGATACGGAGATGAGACATCTGGAAAAACTGGTCGCCTCGTATGCCGGAAGCATCACGGTGCGCAGTTACCCGCGTTTCAATGCCCAGGTCTCGACACTCGACATCAAGAACGGCATTTCGGAATACAGGAAGCTCAAAGGATATAATCCGGACATCGTGATTGTGGATTCGATGGACTTGCTGACGGATGCCAACCGCCGTTCATGGGGAGCCGACCATGAACGGGCGAAGCGTATCGCGGTGGCTAATGACCTGAAGGACCTGGCGGCGGACGAAAAGGTATGGATGGTGGTGACTTACCAGTCTACCATCGAAGACCGGGAGTGGCTGAATGACGAGCGGAACGTGCTGACCGAGTACAACTGTTCGGAGGCCAAAGGTCTGGCCCGCCCGTGCACGCACCTTGTTTCGCTCAACCAGTCATCGGCTGAAAGAAAGGAGAACGTTATGCGCCTGCACGTGGCCAAAAGCCGGTTCTTCAAGAAAGGAGACACTATCAGGATTGCCACCGACTACGACAATGAGGTGTTCTATGACGGGCAGAGGACACTGAATCTGAACAGGGAATAAAAAGCCATCGATCCGGATGCGGCGTGTCGGTGGCTTTTTGACTTGTAACGACTGGAATGTTGAGAATATATGGCAGCTTACATGCGTAAAACCAATTCCGGACAGATACGATTTTTATTGTATGCCCTTTGTATTCCGCCATATCGTCCGTTCCCCATGTTATCAACAGCAGGTTTTCACATTTCAATTCCTCTGCCGCCTCCAAGGCTTTCAGTTTCCGCTCACGGGTCTTGGCGTTCGAGATATCATACGACCTTTGTTCGAGGAAAGTTCGAATGACCTCGCAAATACAAATCCGTTATTTGTAGTAATTGGAAAACGATACTTTTCATTCAGTATGTTTATTGTACTGCACAAAAAATACGCTTTTTTTATGTAGAGAGTGATCATTTTAGAAAAGTACATCTCTACACCTGATAATCAGCCAATGCTGATTATCAATCTCCTTATTTATATATTGTTTTATCGATTAGACAAAAGCAGTCATTTTTTGTCCAGCCGGGAAGACAATTTCTCTTTTCCTTTGGGTGGAAAGACCTTCCATGATTCTGCCGGTCTATTTTTATTGGGCTAATCCGGATTCTTTTTCCAAACATTTCAAACCAACCTGTAGCGGTCACGACTATACCTTAATATGGAACTGTCGGTACAGGAATATCAATATCTGGTTTCGGAGATAACCCGCGAGACGGGTGCCAAACGGGACGGGAGCGGTAAGAACCTTATCGTTCCGCGCTGCCCGTTCTGCGGAAAGTCGGGCGGTAAGTTCGGTATCTACATCGGCAAGGCGACTGCCCACCGCCGGCCTTTCATGGCCCACTGCTTCTCCTGCGGGGCATCCACCCGTACATTGGAGCAACTTCTGGCGGCTATCGGTCGCATGGACCTGATGGTTTTGCAGACAGCTGACATTGCCGCACCGTTGAACCTGCACCTGCTGGAGAAGGACGAGGCGGAAGAAATAGACGACGAACTGGTGCCGGTCGAATTGCCGGACTTTTACAAGCGCACTTTCCGGCATCCGTATTTGCAGCGGCGCGGCTTCTGTTTCGACGATTACGAGTATTTCCCGGTCGGGATAACCGGCAGGCTCAATCCGCGCTACGCGGACTATGTCGTCTTTCCGGTCATCGATGACTGTACGGTTGTCGGCTATGTCTCCCGCCATACCTGGCCGAAAGAGGATATAGACGCCCACAACCGCAAGACCAGACATAGCGGCGGGTACAAGATCCTGCGTTACCGGAACTCCACGGAAAACGACTTTTCCAGACTCCTTTATAACTACGATGCCGTCCGTATGGATGAAACCGATACGGTCATCCTCGCGGAAGGTATTTTCGATGTCATCGCCCTGACCCGCAGACTCGAACTCTATGACAATTCCCATGTCGCAGCCGTGGCCACTTTCGGAAAGAAAATATCCGATGTACAGATCTACAAGCTGCAATCGAAAGGCGTCAGAACCGTAGTCATCGGTTACGATGGTGATGCCGTCGAGTCGGTAAAGCGGACGGCTGAACGGCTGAAACCCTATTTCGAGGTTTTCATCGCGGACATTGCTGATGCCGCCAAAGACTGGGACGAACTCACGGAAGCGGAAATCTACGGGATTTTCGCCTGCCGCCTGCTGTCCGTCCTTGAATACAAACTCAAAAAAGTACAGGAAAGATGATACAGGAACTTTTCTCATGGCTCGATGCACAACGGATAACCTATATCCCGGTCGATACGGAAGTGGTGGATATTCCCGGCTTCGGGCGGCTTTTCACGGCCGACCTGTCGGGAGTGGAATCCATCTTCCGCGGCGACGGGGACAAGCTCGTGTTCAACCTGATGGAAAGTCCGGATGTGCTGATGGAAGAAGGAATCTTCCATGTGGCCTTCCCGTTCGGCAGGAACTGGTACTACTATGACCTGCGGGAAGAATTCCGTTTCAACCTGCTGAAATATATCGGCCGGCCCAAGCCTCCGGTACATGATGTACCTTTCGTGAACCTCGGCATCCATACCTCCTACGAGCTGCTGAACGCCTGCTGCTCGCCGGAAGATTTGTGCCGCAAGGCGAAATGGCTCGGGCATACGGCTGTCGGCATCTGCGACCGCAATACAATGGCCGCCACGCTGAACCTTCAGAAGGAGTGCGCCAATACCGGGCTGAAACATATATTCGGCTACTCGCTGACAATGATGCACGAAGAAGAACGTGTCGGGCTGAAGATTTATGCCTTGGATAACGAGGGGCTGCATAATCTGCTGCGCATCCAACGGGCCGTCATGGTCGATTCGGAAGACAACACCCTCCGCTATGAACAGCTGCTGATGTATGCCGCAGGTTGTGTGGTGGTTTTCGCCATCCGTTCCGTCTACTGGATGGCCGGACACCCCAAACAGGTGAAGCGTATCCGGAAAGGTGCCGAAGCGGTCTATTACCAGGTCGACGCCAACGAATACAAGGCGGACCGCATCGACAGGGAGCAACTAGAAGCCCTGAAATATTATTTCGGCAACTGTTATGATGCCGACACGGATTCATTTACAGTAGAACCAGTCCTGATTCCGGACTGCTACTACATGGACAAGGACGATGCAGGGTACAGAATCGTGGTGAACAAGATTGCCACGGGAGCCGCCCATGAACAGAGCGATGACCAGTATTTCAAGACAGCGGATGAATTGTATGACACGCTCCGTCCTCTGTTCTCCGGGCAATGGGACTTCGATTCCCTGTTTAGGCGCATGTGCCGTCCCACGGTGGAGATTGCCGGACGTGCGGACGCCTCATTCGAGACCGGGCGAATGTTCATGCCGGAATACCGTATGCGACCGGAAGAGCGGGAACGGTATGGTGACCGCCGTACGATGTTCCTCCGACTGCTTGACGACGGGCTGGACCGGAAAGTGCCGGAACCGGAGCGGGAACGCTATCGGGAACGGCTGGACGAGGAAGTCTATATCATTGAATCGACCGACAATGTGGACTATTTCCTGGTGCAGTGGGATATGGTGCGGGAGGCGCACCGGAGAGGCATCGCAACTGGTATAGGTCGCGGTTCCGCCGGGGGCTCGCTGGTTTCCTACTTGCTTGGCATAACCTCCATCGACCCGCTGAAATACGACCTTATCTTCTCGCGCTTCCTCGTGCCGGAACGCTGCGGGCTCAGCTGGAAAGACGAACTGACGGTGCTTGCCCCGGACATCACACTCGGCAAGGGCGAACGCTATGTGGAGATGGAATCTGAAGGCAAGACTTACCGTCTGTGCACGGATGCCCGGATGCGGGTAATCCGTAACGGAGAAGAGCGGACGATATACGCAGATGAATTGATGTGTGGCGACGAAATCCTTTTTGACCGCCGAGATTGCTTGTGGAACCTAAAGGAACTCGAAACCCATGAATCCGACCTACGAACACCACCGTCCCTATGACGGTTGCGACCTTTACCGGGGCGATGCACTCGATGTGCTGCCCCTGCTGGCTGAAGAAGGCATCACCGCCGACATGGTATTGTCAGACCCTCCATACGGTACGACACACTGCCGGTGGGATGCCGTGATAGACATCCCCGGGATGTGGAATGCCGTACAGGGCATATCCAGGCCCGACACTCCCGTACTGCTGTTCTGCCAGCATCCTTTTACGAGCCTGCTGGGCAGTTCCAATCTCCGCAGGCTGCGGTATGCCTGGGTATGGGAGAAGACGCAGGCGACAGGCTTCCTGAATGCCGGGCGTATGCCGATGAAGGCGCACGAGGACATTCTGGTCTTCTACGACAGGTTGCCGAAGTATCATCCGATCAAGACGGACGGGCACAGGCGCAAGGTCGTGATGGCCGAACACCAGCGGAAATGCGATGCCGGCGAGATATACCGGAAGCACGACAATTTCCGGGATTACATATCCACGGAACGCTATCCGCGCAGCGTGCTGAAGTTCAAGACCGACAAGCAACGCTCCTGCCTGCACGCGACACAGAAACCTGTCGCCCTGCTGGAATACCTGATACGCACCTACACCGATGAAGGGGACATCGTCCTCGACTTTGCGATGGGCAGCGGCAGCACGGCCGTGGCCTGCCGGAATACGGGACGCCGGTTCGTCGGCGTGGAGATAGACCGGGAAATTTTTCAGACAGCACTAAACCGTATAACCCATGGCTGACACCCGGGAAATCTGGGTGGATATCAAGAACTATGAAGGAAAGTACAGGATCAGCAACCTCGGGCGTGTCAAGAGTCTGGAACGGCAGGTTTCGCATGACGGCATTACCTGGATACAACCCGAACGCATTATGTGCCATTGGTGCGGGACGACTTCGCTCTATGACTGTGTCCGGCTCTACAAGGGCGGTGTCGGGAAGAAGTTCTCCGTGCACCGTCTGGTAGCACAGCATTTCCTGCCCGACTGGAATCCGGGACTGGAGGTGAACCATATCGACGGGAACCGCGACAACAACCGTGCGGATAACCTGGAGATGTGTACGCACCAGCGGAATATGGAACATGCCATAGCGGGTGGCCTCAAACGGGATTACGGCGAAAAAAGCGTGAATGCCAAACTGACCAACGGGCAGGCGGAAGAGATACGGGTGAGATATTCTTCCGGCCAGGCTTCCCAGAACAGCCTGGCAAAACAGTACGGCGTCAGCCGCCAGACGGTAAGCGCGATAATACGATACAAGAAATATATACGATAATGGACGAGGAAGAAATTTGGAAAGATATTCATCATTACGAGGGAATTTATCAAGTAAGCTCCTGCGGTAGAATTAGAAGTGTCGGAAGATATGTCCGTAATGCCACATCCCAATATTGGAGGAACGGACAAATCATCAAACCGTGGGTCGGGGGTACATCCCCGTATTACAATGTTTCTTTGGCCTCTGACGGAAAAATATGTAAAAAATTAATCCATAGACTTGTCGCAGAACATTTTCTTGATGATTGGAATGCGGCAAAGGAGGTTAATCATAAGGATGGCAATAAGCACAATAATCGAAGTGACAACCTGGAAATGTGTACCAGGCAAGAAAACGTCATGCATTCTATGGTGCATAAACTCAGGGATGATTATGGAGAGAACAGTGTGAACGCCAAACTGACAAATGAACAAGCGGATCATATCAGGCGGTTACACCGGTCGGGAGTCATGCAAAATGAACTGGCTGAACAATTCAAGGTTTGCAAACAGACGATATGCGATATCGTCCACTATAAAAAGTATAAAAAATGAAAGTGACAAACGTAACAATTAAAAAAGCGAATGAAGCATTCACCGTAATGGATTCGTTCGTGGGGAAAGGACTTGTGGAGGGCGGACATTCCGCCCTCCCGTAAGGCGGATATAGATGTCGACTATGCCTCCGACCGGCGGCAGGAGATCAAGGATTACCTGGAAGAACGGTACAACGCGGACGGCCGCCAGCGTGTCTTTTCCGCCGGCACCTTTACCACGATGAAACTGAAAGCCGCCTTGAAGGACGTGGCACGCGTACACCGCGTGCCTCACTCCATCGTGAACTATATTACCGCCATGATAGATGACGGCACGGACTGGACAGGACTGTTCAGACAGGCTGCCTCCAACAGAAAACTTCGGGACTTTATCCAGACCTATCCGCTGGTCATCGAGGACGTGCAAGGATTGCTCGGACAGCCCAAAGCGGCCTCCATACACGCCTCGGCCATCGTTGTCACACCGGACACGCGGGACGGCAGGCCCGCCGAATGCTTCGATTTCCTGCCGGTCCGCAAGATGGACGGGGCACTGGTATCGGAGTTCGACGGCTATTCGGTCGATGAGATCGGATTGTTGAAGGAGGATGTGCTGGCGACAAAGGAACTTGCCAAACTGAGTGCCGTCATCGCGTTGGTCAACCGGAATTTCGGGCAGGAACTCACCATCGGGCGTATCACGCAGGATATGCTGGAAGACGGGAAGACCTACCGGCTGCTCTCGGACGGTAACACGCAGAATGTGTTCCAGTTCTCTTCACCGGGCATTACCCGGTTTATCCAGGATGTACAGCCGGAGTGTATCGAGGACCTGATCGCCGTCAATGCCCTGTACCGCCCCGCCACGCTCGACATCGGCGCCACCGATGATTATGTCCGTTTCAGGCGTGGCGAGGTGGCCCCGGTCTATAACTACGGCTGTTATGAAGCGACGAAGAACACTTTCGGAATCATGGTCTACCAGGAGCAGTTCATGTCCGTCGCCCATACGCTCGGGGGATTCGACCTCGGGAAGACCGACCTCCTGCGCAAGGCCATAGGAAAGAAGAAAGCCGACCTGATGGCCACGCTGAAGGCGGATTTCATTGCCGGAGCCGTCGGGAACGGATGCCCGGACTATGAGGCGGAGGAAATCTGGCACAAGATAGAGGTGGCCGGGAAATATTCGTTCAACCGCTCCCATGCCGCGGCATACGCCCTTACAGCCTATTGCGGGGCATGGCTCAAGGCCAATTACCCGTCGGCGTTCTATACCGTGGCATTGCAATGGGCGGACGACAAGGAGATTCCTTCGCTGATGGCGGAGATGGAACGCTGCTCGCCGGCCAAGATCGTGCCGCCGGACATCAACCGCTCCGGGACGGAGTTCTTCACCGACTATGCCACCGATGAAATCTTCTGGTCGCTTACCCGAATCAAGCAGGTCGGCCTCAGGACAGTGGAATACATCGTCACGGAACGCGACCGGGGCGGGGCATATACGGGTATCGAGAACTTCATCCACCGCATATTCCGTTACAAGCTCAAGAAATACAGTTACTGGGACGATCCCGACAACGCGGAAGAGGCCGTGAAAGTCCCCGTGAACGCCCGGCATGTCAAGCACATGATCCTTGCCGGATGCTTCGACCGCATCGAAAAAGTCGGGGCGGTTACCGAACGCTGCGCGCTGCTCGAACGCGCCGCACGTGAACTGGGATTCTCCCTTTCCGAAAAGGACTTCCCGCAGGACATGCGCGGGCGGCATTTCTTCTGGTCGCAGCAGCAGATTGCCGTGTCGGGTATCGGCAGCATCGACTACCGCCGCATCTTCGACAATTCGGAAGCCAGCGGGCAGGTCAAGGGAAAAGCCTCCTACCTGACCCTGGACGAGGTGGCACGGGACGAGAATGACGGCAGGCGTGCGGCTGTCTGCGCCACGGTGGTGGATGTAGCCGAGCATACCTACAAGGACAGGGAGACGGGAAGCCGGAAGCGTTTCGCCAGGCTGACACTCTCCCAGAACAACCGCCTGGCGGAGTGCGTGTGCTGGAACGACTATTACATGGAGCACCGCACCGAGATCCAGTCGCTTAAGGACCGGGTGGTCATCCTCACGGCCGTCATCCGTTACAGCGACTACAACGGCTGCAATACATTGCAGACCTATAAGAACTCATTGTTATTCATCCAATCCTGAGAAGATATGGCACCACAGACTGAACAGAAAATATATGTAGGCATCGGGCTGGATTTCGAGACCGGAGGGCTGGACTGCCGTGAATGCGCCTGCACGCAGATCGCCCTGCAGGCCGTCCGTTTCGACACATGGCAGGTATTCGACCGCTACCAGGCGTATATCGCCCCCTACGGGAAACAGGACGCGGGACTTCCCCGGCGCAAGGTGTTGCGTACCCGCCATGAGCAGGCGAAAGGACAGGAATATGTCCCGATGAAGTACGAACAGGCGGCATTGGACTATTCCGCCATTACCATGGAGATGCTGCGCACGCAGGGTATGGACATGAAGAAGGTGGCCGGAGAAGTCATCGCCTTCGCCAAACGCGCCACCCTCTCGAAGGGCAACCAGTGCAAGCCCGTGCTGGTCGGACAGAACATCGCCTTCGACATCGGATTCCTGCAACAGCTGGTGAACTATGCCGGACTGGCCGCCGAGTTTGAAAAGACCTTTTCCGGGAGCAGGGACTATTACGGCAACTTCCAGCCGCACTACATCGACACGCTTGCCTTGGGGCGGCTGGCTTTTGCCGCCGATCCGGAGGTCACCTCGTACAAACTGGAACTGGTAGCCTCAAGGTTGGGCGTGGAACTGGACGATGCCCACGATGCGGCTGCCGACGTGACGGCCACGCTCGACATCCTGGGGGTCTATACCTCCCGTCTGCGCCAGACGGAAGGGACGGCAACCGCCATGCAGAAGAAAGAGAAAACCCGTAAATATTTCAAGATATGAGTATGGACACGAATAAGGAAGCCCCAGGCATTGACCGGGAACGGATTCCCGAGACCATCACATTCCGCACGGCGGACCGGATGACCTACGGGGCGCTGGGCTATGACGGGAACGAACTGATGGCGTTCATATCGGGCTACGACCTGGAAATCAAGTTCAACCTGCGGCTCATCAACTCGCTGGCGGACGCGGAGGCGTGTGCCGATGCGTTGGCCCAGGTATTCTATGACGCATTAATGGAACAATTGTTATGCAACGAAAAGGCGGGTTTTGTAAAACCTCCGGGACACAAACCCGCTACTCTTTCAGAAAAGGAAGGAAGAAACGATGTCAGACAAGATAGCGAACACGCAGGATAGGCCGGAAGAGAAACCGCTCACGGAGCAGGAGCTGCAATTCTGCAACCTCTATGTGAACGGCGGGCTGGAGTATGCCGGACGGCCGAAAAAATGCTTTGTGGAGGTATTCGGTGAGGATACGGTGAAGAATCCGTACGCTTCGGCCAATTACCTGATGAACAAACCGCATGTGCTGGCGCATATCAAGGCGCTGCTCTCCTCGGAACGGTTCGAGATGGAGACGATGGCCGTGAAGCTGCAGGTGGCCGAGACCCTCAAGGCCGTCATGGACGAGACGGCCACTTCGGACTATACCGACCGTTTCGGAGTGCCGCTTTCCCCTGCGCCGCTCAGGGCCGTGTCGGTCAATGCCGCCAAGGCGCTGATGGATATCTTCCCCATCAGGCACAAGGAGGAGAACCGCCTGCGCATCGAGGGCAGTGACGGCAATGTCATCTTCAATGTGATCGTACCCCAAAACCCTATGACAGATGGTGAAAAGGAAACATAAAGTCACCAGGGAAGAAATTGCCTGGTGGATATATCTGGTGATAATGGTCGCGCTGGTCATCTACGGATTCCGGGACAGCGCGGCGGCTGAGGTTCTGATAAGGGCCATCAGGGAGGCATTCTCACTTTTAATGGAATAATGATATGGAACAATTCAAGGAATTTGTAGTGAAGTACTTCAAGATTATCGTCGTGGTACTTTCGTTCTCGCTGACACTGTACATACAGCATGTGAACAACACGGCCCAGATTGCAGAACTGGAGACCAAATGTATCGGTTTGGAAGTGGAAATCAAGAACCAGTATGACCGCATCAACGCCATGAAGCTGGACAAGTCCGTGTTCGAGGCGACCATGATGCAGCTCAACACGGTGCAGAATGACCTGCACGAGATCCGGGCCGACATCCGGGAGCTGCTGAAATGCCAGAACCTGCATAAATAACCCGATTTTTAAACTGCCGGTTATGACAAAGAATACTTATGTGAAAATCATCGCTTCTCCGGAACTTTCCCGCATGAAGCTTGGCGGACTGGCCGGCCGGAGAGGGCTGGTCGTGGAGGACCTGTCCGGTGAAGACAGGAAAAACAAGGGCGGGCTGGTTCTGTTGGAAGAGGCCTACATGGATGAGTTTGTCTGGTTCATTCCCGAAAAATCCGTGACATATGAATAGGCTGGACAAAACACTTCTGATAACCGTGCTGCTGCTCGGCGGCATCCTCTGGTTGCAGCACCGGTGGACAATACGCCTCACGGAAGAACGCGACCGTTTCCGCATGAACAGCACAGCCCTGCTTTCCGATGTGAAGCGGATGCGGACCGATTCAGCGACGATGGCCCTCGATGCCAAGGCACTGCGGCTGACCATAGACGAGTATGAGGAGTTCCGTGCCGAGGATGCCGAAACCATCAGGCGGCTCGGCGTGAAAATCAGGAATCTCGAAGCGGCGGCCCGGCATGAGGTCGAGGTGAAAGCACCGATAGACGCCGCCGTCCGCGACACGCTCATTGTCCGTGATACCGTCCCGCTACTGCGGCAGAAAGTGGAGATGGTCACGCCGCATATACATTTTAGCGGACTGATTGAAGAGAACCGTCTCAAAGGTGACATAAAGATACCCGTGACGCTTAACCAGGCTGTATGGGTGGAATACAAGGGATGGTGGTTCTGGAAGAGGGTCAAAGCTATCCGTCAGACCATATCCAGCAACAACCCGTATGTGGAAATCAGGTATTCGGAATATATAAAGATAGACAAAAAATGATGGTGGACTGCAAGCGTTGGATAGGGTGTGTTGATTGAAGCGACATTTACTCCGGACCGGGATGTATCTCAAATGATGGTTTCAGATACATCCCGGTCCGGAATATTTTAGCCCGTTGCCTGATATGGCCATTTATAACGGGCACGAGTGGGCCTGGTCCAGAACAGTAGTTTGGAAAACCATCCAATCCACAGATTTGACATCCGCCAGACCCATTGTGCCGGTAAATCCTGCCATCTGTACAGCTATACGGTTGTTTCCGGCAGCCTGCGCCGAACAGGAAACATTGCAACAATTCTGCATTACCGATGACTTATCCGGCCATGTCCGGATATTAAATGAAGATTGGCGGGACCGGCTTTCCGTTTCATCAAGCGCACCATTTCTATATCTTTCCATTCCATAACAGGTAGAGGCATGCAGTGCGCGCACCTCTTCCGTTCCGTGCAATAATGACATTCTTTCATGTCTCCGCCATATCGAAGTAAAGAAATGTTAAGCAAGGTGGATTTTCTCTCATTTTACGATTGAGAAACATTATTATAGTAATATTTTTCCGGACTACATCCTTGCCAGACTGTTTGCCATATTCTTTAATGACAGAATATCAATCATTGAAAATTAAGTAATATGGCAACAGTAAAAGTTAAATTCCGGGCCTCTTCCGTCGAGATGAAGGAAGGCTCGCTCTACTATCAAGTGATTCACAACCGTCTGGTAAGACAATTGCATACCGGCTACAGGCTTTTTCCTTCGGAATGGGATGCCGGCATTTCCGAGGTCGTGGTGGCTTCCGGCACAGAAGAGGGACGCAGGAATTACCTGCTCTCCATGAAGACCGCCATAGCAGACGACCTGTCCCGGCTCCGGAGCGTCATCGCACGGCTCGAACGTTCCGACACGGGATATACCGCCGACAAGGTGGTGGAAGTGTTCTCCTCTCCGGCCGACTGTGGCGGTTTCCTTTCCTTTGCACGACAACTCATACAGGAACTGAAAAAGATAGGCAAAAGGCGCACGGCCGAAACATATACGACCGCCTTGAACAGTTTTTTGCGTTTCCGGGGCGAACGGGACCTGCTGTTCGAGGAAGTGGACTCCAACCTGATGGTGGAATACGAGACCTTTCTGAAAGGCATCAATGTCTGCCCGAACTCCTCCTCTTTTTACATGCGCAACCTGCGCGCCATCTATAACCGTGCGGTGGAAAGGGAACTGACCGTGCAGCGCTATCCCTTCAAACATGTCTATACGGGCGTGGACAAAACAGTGAAACGTGCCGTCCCGCTGAAAGTAATCCGCCGGATACGGGATCTGGACCTGACGCTCAGTCCTGTGCTGGATTATGCGAGAGATCTGTTCATGTTTTCATTCTACACCCGGGGAATGGCATTTGTGGATATGGCTTACCTGAAAAAGAAGGATTTGCAGAACGGAGTTCTGGTCTATCGCCGCCAGAAGACGGGACAGCAGCTTTTTATCAAGTGGGAGAAACCCATGCAGGAGATTGTCGGCAAGTACGATACGTCCGCGACTCCTTATCTGCTGCCGATCATCCGGGATATGGATACGGATGCCCGAAAGCAATACAAGAACGCCGCCCATCTTGTCAATGACAAACTGAAAAAAATAGGCCGGCAGTTAGGGCTTGCCATACCGCTGACAAGCTATGTCGCGCGCCACGCCTGGGCTTCCATCGCAAAGAGCAAGAACATTCCGATTTCCACCATCAGCGAAGCGATGGGACACGATTCGGAGAATACCACGCGTATCTACCTTGCCTCATTAGACACATCGGTCGTGGACAAGGCCAACAGCCTTATTCTAAAATCACTGTAATCGGGAGAAAGATTTGCATAATACCCGCACACCGTACGGACAGCAAAAAAGCCATTCGGAAAATGGCTATAGAAACTGAAAAGTTGTGCAATTTAAAACATCTCTTTTTAAGAGAAGTATTTTGCAAGTGCAAAGATACGCAAAAATCAAATAAGCGCTTCACGATTAACGAAATTTATTGTCCGTCAGAATGAAAAAACAGATGAGCCGTTAAGCGGGCATTTGCGATTTGTTTAGTAAAAATTACCGTTCAAAAAATAAACAGTAGAAAACCAGGTCTTTTCCTGAACGGTATTTTTCTTAAAAAGAGACAGACAGGAGACGGAATGATTTGACAGGAATCATGCAACCGAAAAAATGTTTTGCCAAACTTCAGAGAGCAACCATTGGAGTTTAAAAAACAAGTCGTTGAAATAGTGCGGGAAAATCCCGCCAAGGCGATAAACTGTTGAGTATTTGCCCGTTTCTCTCCGAAAGAGAAGTATTTGACGGTGCAAATATACGTATTTTATTGATTATAACGGCATAAACAGCTTGTTTTTTAAGTCTCAATCCGAGTTCTAAACCGGTTCTACTTCAATGAATGTTAAGCATTCCCAGTCGCTCGAACCGAACATAATCTGTTTTTCAGCCACTTATCATCAATGTTATACGCTACCACTTCTCTTTCGGAGAGAAGTATTGGTTTGGGAGTTGACGTGCCGGTTTTCCGGCCCGAATGAGATAACAAGAATAAGGAAAATATGAAAAAATTGATCTTCGGTGTTTTTCTTGCGGTTTGTTGGTGCACGGGCACTGTCAAAGCGCAGGATATCGCAGTAAAGACCAATCTATTGTATTGGTCAAGTACCACGCCCAACTTGAGTCTGGAATTTGGGCTGGGCAAACGCACGACCCTCGACCTCACGGGTGCCTACAACCCGTGGACGCTGAATAAGGACAAGAACAAGAAAATCAAACACTGGATGGTAATGCCGGAGTTCCGTTACTGGCTCTGCGAACGCTATAACGGCCATTTCTTCGGCCTGCACAGCGGTTACGCGTTCTACAACATCAGTGGCGTGAGAATCCCGTTCCAAAGCAAGTCCACGAAGGATCACCGTTATCAGGGCTGGGCTACGGGTCTCGGATTGTCGTATGGCTACTCATGGATTTTAGGCAAACGCTGGAACCTCGAAGCCACGATCGGTCTGGGTTACATCTACACGCAATACGATAAGTACGAGTGTGCCACTTGCGGCAAGTTCAAGGGCAACAAGGACAAGCATTATTTCGGCCCGACCAAGGCGGGCATCTCCCTGATATATATAATCAAATAACAAGAAAATGACTATGAGACGCATATACATCCTATTATTGCTGATATTGGCATGTTGTCCCATGATGTTGCATGCCGAGAACGAAACCAGTTACTTGCCTCTGATCGGGATTCGTCAGGGAGGGGTCGTCAAGCAGGGCCGCACGGTAGAGCTGACGATGTCCGTCGATTTGAGCAAGGCGAAAATCCGTACGCAGCACACCGTAGCACTGACACCCGTACTCATGTCGGCGGACAGTAGCCGCGAGGTGACCTTTCCCCCGATAGTCATCGATGGCAAGACCCGCCACAAGGTTTACTTGCGGGCGCAGCGGCTCGAAAGCGTGGAGCTTCCCCCTTTCCACAATGATTCCGCACAGGTAATCATACGCCACAGCAGCAAGGGGCAGCATTACGATTATGCGGCCACCGTGCCCTACGAGCGTTGGATGCTCGACGGGCGGATCAAAATCCGCGAAGAGGTACACGGCTGCGTGAACTGCGACAAGGGCAAGGCGGAGCAGTCCTTGTGGGCGGGCATACTTCCTGCCTATGTCCCCGATTACAAGCTCGACAGCATAGCCCCTGAACCTGAACCCGTGAAAGTGCGTGCCGAAACCCGCACCGCCCGGCTGCAGTTCCGGCAGGACAGTTATAATATATTGCCCGGATTCAAGAACAACCGTGCCGAACTGGACACCGTTTCCAACTCCATCGAGCTGGTAAAGAAAAATACCGACGTCAGGATTATCGGTATCTACATCACCGGTTACGCTTCTCCCGAAGGCAGCATGGCGCACAATATGGCCTTGTCCGAGAACCGCGCCAAGGCGCTGGCCGACTATATCCGCCGTTACGACGCTATCGCTCCCGAGATGCTCCACGTGGACTGGAAGGGTGAGGACTGGGAAGGTTTCGTCCGTGTGCTCGGCGACTTCCCGAACCTGCTGAAACGCGACGAGGTATATGAAATCATCGAACGTTACCCCGACGAACGGGATTTCTGCGAGCTGCAACTCCAGAAACTCGTGCCGCCGACCATTTACCACAGGCTGCTCACCGAGATATACCCCGCGTTGCGCCGCAACGAGTACCGCATCGAGTACAACGTGCGCAACTTTAACCTCGAAGAGGCTCGCCGCATGGTCGATGAGCGTCCCGACCTCCTGAGCCTGTCGGAAATGTACAAGGTGGCCGATTCCTACGGGAAAGGCACGCCCGGGTACGACAAGGTGATGGCCACCGCCTTACGCTATTTCCCCGCTTCGCCCTCCGCACTCAATGAGAATGCCGTGAACGCCATCTCCCGTGAGGAGTATGCCAAGGCGGTGGAGCTGCTCGAGAAATCGGAAGTCACCGCGCGGTCGGCAGAACTGCTCTCCACCCTCGGTGTGGCATACGCCGGGGCCGGACAATACGACAAGGCGGAGGATGTGTTCCGCCGTGCTTCGGAGGCAGGCTCCGCGACTGCCCGGCATAACCTCGAAGAGGTGCGGCAGGTCATCGACCAGTTGTAGACAAAATCCATAAGCGAGAAGTTATAAAAACCTTTTTACTAATTTTTAAATAACAAAAAGATGAAAGTCAAGAGTTTTTTATTGACAGCTTTAGCTGCTTCAATGACGTTTGTTGCATGTGACAACAAAGACGATGAAATGGGACAGTTGGACAACACCCCAAAGAGTGTAAGCATTGACCTGTCTAATGTGATTCCAGTAACCAGAGGCGCCGGTCAAGAGGTAGAAGACAACTCAAAGGTTTCTTTGACAGATTTACAGGTATTCTTTACAGACGGAACTACCCTGTATAAAGGAAAAACAATCGAAGGAACTGAGGCAACCCACTACTTCAGCAATAAAAGTAATTTTGACGACCGCGCAGATAAGGTATTCCATTTTTTACCTGCTGAGGTGAACAAGGTAATCGTTGTAGGTAACAACGGTAGTCAAATAAATGCATCTACTTATGTAGATTTGAAAAAAGACCTGATAATCGCCGAACAGCAAAATCCGACTGATCTAGACCTTTATAAAGAAGTCGAGTTGACTTCTGTGTCCGGTCAAGACGAGGCAGGACACCCGCTTTACAAAGCGAAGGTAGTGCTTGAACCGCGTGTATCCAGAATTGAAATCGGTAAATTTGAGTATACAGCTCCTACTCAAGGTCAGCGTAAGTACAAGAGTATTGAAGTTCAGCAGGTCATGTTGAACAACTATTTCGGGAAAGCAGACCGTCAGGGAGGAACAGCCAGTGACATACAGAACTCCGATATTAACCCCGGTTCTATATTCGGCCTTTTCGAGACAGCTGCTGATGCGTGGTATAACGATGAATTTACCTCAACAGAGAGTCCTGCAACCACCTTGCCTTTGGTTACATTGGATGAAAATACACAGTATAAGCATTCCTACGAGAAAGGCAATGTCCGTCCTGCATACCACTTCTTTCCTAAAGATAATAATATTGGAAATACTAACCATCCTCAAGTTCTTGTAAAATTGATTGGTACAACAAATGAAGGAACTAAGGTTCCTCTTTACTTGGCTACCAGTACATTCACTCCTGCTGTTACAGCAGATTTCGCCAAGATTTACGTCATGAACTTTGCATTTAGCGATGAGGATTTGGATAATCCTCAAAAATGTGTGGAGGTAACTGTTGACGTCATGAGCTGGGATGTAGTTCCTGTCACACCTGAATTTTAATTGATAACCCGATAGGCAGGGCGAAAGTTCCGCCCTGTCTATCCTTTAACACTTCAATCACATATATATGAAATTGACGAATATTGTTTTCTGCCTGACGTTGCTCGCCGGAGCCGCCACATCCTGCATCCGTGAGGATCTGGACGACTGTCTGAGCACGAACACGCTGTTGCTCAGCTACAAGGGCGACGGCACCACGGAAATATTCCCCGACAAGATCTGCCGGGTGGAGATGTTCGTATTCGATGCAGAAAATCGATGCGTCAATTCGAGTATCTTACCAGAGGAACAGGTCAAGGACCGCACGGCTACGCTTCCCCCGCTCGCTGCCGGAGACTACCGGATTGTCTGCCTGGGGAACACCCACCACACGAAGGTCGATGGCATCGCCACGGGCGATTTCGGCCGGATGCTCTTTGCCGCCGGGGATTATTTCGACGAGAAACAGGTTGCCGGCAACGATTCACTTTACTATGCTACGACCTCTTATACCGTACTGCCTTACAGCGGTGATGAAGAGGCAAACCAGACCAAAACCATAGAGTTCGCCAGCTCTCACTACGATCTGTCGGTGGAAGTGGCCGGAGTTCCCGCCCCGGGAACCCGCGCAGGCTCGCTGCCTGTGCTTGAGATATGCGGAGTCTCGCCCTGTACCGATTTTGAGAATCGGGCCTGTGGGGAGGCAACCGACTATTTGCTTGAAACCGAATACGAAGCCGGAAAAGCGTTGCTCACGGCCCGTACCAACATAATGCGTCACAAGAACCACGAGAACGTGAACATCCGCCTGAGCGCCGCCCCGAACGGGGAACCGCTGGCCGAAGTCAACCTCGCCAGGTTCCTTGCCGACAATCCTATTATAGACTGTTCCAAACATGAAGTGCTCATCCCGATACGCATCGAGTTCAAGTCGGGAGAAATCACGGTAAGCGTACCCGAATGGTACATCGAACAAGTGAAACCTGAGTTTTAGACCGAACCGAAAAGAATATGCTGAATACAAGAAAAATATTATACTGGGCAGTTACAGCAGTGTGCTGTGGCCTGTTGCCGTGCGGGTGCGTCAAGGAAGATGCCGCATCGCTCGGGGAACGGCACGATGTGGCAGTGCGGCTCAACGTAGGGACATGCGCTGTCGGCGAAACCGACGGCACACCGACCGGCGAAGAATCGGCCATTCACTCGCTTCGTGTCTATGCCTTTGTAAAAGGACAACTGGCGGGCCACGAGTTCCGGAGCGGAGACATGGAGACTCCGGCTACATTCTGGATGGATCTGACGATGACTTCCCTGACTACCGAAACGGTAGACTTCTACATCATCGCGAACGAGAAGGCCATGAGTACCCCAGGTGCCGAGAAAACCTTTACGGAAAATACTACGGAAGCGGAACTAAATGATTTCACGTTTACCACGCTGACACGAGATGTCCAAGCCTACGGACTTCCAATGTTCGGCAAGGAATCCAAAACAATCGACTTCTCGAAACTTTCTAACCGTCAGCCGATCGACCCCGGCCATTCGGGGCATACACCGCTGGAAGATGTCTTGACGTTCCAACTGAAGCGTCCCATAGGCAAGTTGGGCGTGTTCGCGGCCAAAGAAGCAGGTGAGGCAGGAGAGCTGTGTGTAACGGACCTGACCTTGCTGGAAGCCGGAACGCGTGCGTATAATTACCTGATGCCACAGACCGACGAAACGCTGAAACTGGCAGGCGCCACTGGTACCGGCGAGTTTTCACTCGTCCCCTCTTCAGCACCGGTAACGAAGACGCTGGCCACGAATATCACGCCCGAAGAGAGGCAGAACCCCGAAAACTACACGCCTGTACTGGGGGCTCCTTTTTATCCTTTCGAGAACCCTTGGGGCAGCGATTCGTGGAACACACCGGGTGATGAGCATGGAAACATCCTCAAAATCGGCTACACGTTCGACAGCGAGCCGCGCGAAGGTCTGGTCTATATGCCACGCATTGAAAGGAACAAGTATTATGCGGTATGCTGCCTGATGCACAACAGCGGCAAGATAACTGTCGCATACGATGTGGCCGACTGGGAGGACGGTGGAGATTATCAGTTGGAGTTCGATTACCCTTCCTATGAACTGCTGCAACCTTTCGGTGGAGGGACCGCCCCCTACGCGCAGCCGACGGTTTACTACAATGGCGGCGCATCATCGACAGCGGGAACCTACTCTTTTAGGTTCACCATCACAGGTCCTGTGAGACAGGAATGGCAGCCCACGCTGTTTGATGCCACAGCCGCAGACTATGAACTGACGGTATATCAAAACGTGGATGGTGTCAACACACTCGTGACACCGCCTTATGTGGCTTCCGATACAGCGTACGAAATCCGGGTAAGGGCACTGAAAGGCGAGAACGTGGACAAGCAGTTCTCGTTGGGCATCGCCTATACCCCGAAGTGGGATCCTTCGGGAAGCTCGCTCCTGCTGATCAACATGCAGAGCGGAGCCACGAACTGGACAGGAAGCGAGAGCACCGAGAAGATTGTAATCAAACAGGTTGACATACCTACAAACTAACAAGCGATGAGACGGATTATATACAATATGATGATTTGTTGTGCGGCGGCATGGCTTCTTGCCGCTTGCAGCAAAGATGACGATCTCCCCGGCGGGCAGACAGGAGGTAACGGCAACAGCATTATCCTCGACATCTCGTCGGGAGCGTTGCCGGTGAGTCGTGCTACCGTACCGGCCGAAGGGGCGGAGGTCGCAGTGAGCCATATCGACGTGCTGATTTTCAACGATACCGACGAGAAAACGAAGGTGTGGAGCGACCGGGTGAACGCGTCAGCCAATGAAACGGGACGGATTACACTGCCCGTAAAACGGTCGTCTTTTACGGAAAATGAGAGGTATTGGGTGTATCTGATCGCCAACAGCACCCACCCGGAAAAGGATTTTGAAAACCTCGCGAACCTGAACGCCTTGAAGGCGATGACGCAGGAGGACGAGAACATTCACCTGACAGGGAAAGACATTGAAGGTGTCCCGGGAACATTCCTCATGGACGGCATAGCCTATCCCGAAGGGAACGATGAACCGGCGGTTGCTGCTCCGGTCGTCCTCTACGACGGCTCGCAAGGGAATGACACGCGGCTGGCGGTCACGCTGCGCAGGGCAGCGGCAAAAGTCGTGGTGACCATCAACAAAGGCCAAGACGTGACTTTTGATTCCAAAGGCATAGGTTACTACCTGCGCAATATGCCCTATACCACATCGGTAGTGGCGGGTGCGGACGGTGCGGCAAAGCTGAGGAATACCGCCCAGACCTCCGGCGGCTATCTTGAGTGGACGGCGAACAAAATTACCGTAACGGCTTACATGTATGCCCATGCCTGGGACAATGGAAGTTCCATGGAGCAGGAAGTGCGCCTGGTGATGAACATTCCCCTGACTTACCAGAAGGATACCGACCCGCAACTGCGTCCCGATAACTACTACCAGATTCCTGTCTGTAACGGCAAGGCCCTGAACCGCAACACCTGCTACAGGGTAACGGCAACGGTCAATGCCCCCGGAGCGGAAAATCCCTCCACACCGGTGCAGTTGACGGATTTGAAATATACCGTGGAGAATTGGATAGACGAGACGGTAAATGTCGGAGGCGGGGACCGCCCGACTTTCCTTGTGCTCAACCGGTACGACCTGGAAATGCACAACAAGGAGGACGACCGCACCAGCCTGATCTTCACCTCCTCGTCGGAAGTGACGGCACAGATTACCCGGGTTTACTATATAGACAAGTTCGGAAGGGAACAGAACTTGGAGAAAAGATACCCCGATAATCCAAACGATAACGAATGGGGAGTGAGTACCGGATACAGATGGCGCAGCCATGGCAACATCCTCATTACTCCCGACAAGGGGCTCAACGGCAAGCTGGATGTACACAGCGACCTCCCCAGGAACAATACGATACGTTATATCGAAGTCCGGGTAACAAATGAGGACGGCAACGAACGTACCGTAACCATTGAGCAGTATCCGTTGGAATATATCACGAATATCCAGGGGTGGTACTCGTACCGCGATGATTTCAAGAATTCAGATCCTAACCCGACTACCTATGAATATGTAGGTGATAAAATTACCGGAATCGCCCTTGCCACCAGAAATATCTCCAGTTGGAACGGAGAATATAGATACCTAACGGGGACAGATGGTTTATTTGGAGGTCCTCCGGACGGATTCTTCGTTTCAAAAGTAGCAAAATTGAGGAATGATGGAAGCGGACAGTCTGATTTATATGAATACTATTACACATCAAACTCAAACAGACTTCGGGAATCCCGCTATAGCGAAATTAACGGCAGAATGTACACCATTGTATTGACAGGGACATCCAGTGAATATACTCTTGGCCGTCCACGTATGGTCCAGGATACATACCATCCGGAACTTATGGTTACGGATCCGGGACAGGACAATGCCCAATTGGTCTCGCCGTCATTCATGATAGGTTCCTGTGTAGGCGAATTCCAAGTTGGAGGAGGAAACCTGAAGCTGGACGGGAGTGACAACAGTGTCCGCGTTGCACGCGAGCACTGCGCGCATTATGTAGAAACGTATAAAGACCCGAAAACCGATAGGACGGTTACCTTGGATGACTGGCGCCTGCCCACAGAAGCCGAACTTAAAATCATTTTTAAATTCCAGGGCTCGAAAGACCAGGATGCAGACGCCATAGACTACCGCTTGAACGGACAGTACTATTACAGCGCAAGCGGAAGATTTTATAATGAGAAATACACCGTTAGCGGTACCGGAGTGGCCTGTGTACGCGATGCCTACGGTAAAAAGGAATAAACGTAGAAACCTGTCAAAAAGAAACGAAATATGATAAAGGAAATAATAGACAAGCTTGTCGCCCTGCTTGCGGTATCGGCCCTGCTCGCTTCGTGCAGCGAAAGCGAGTTGTGGCAGAATCCGCAGACCGAGGCACGCGACGGCTACATCATGCTGAATTTCAAGACGGAAATTCCTGCGATGCAGGAAGTCGTCACCCGTGCGGTAGACCCTGACGGTGGCGGAGTGCAAGATATGACACTTTTCTGCTTTGACAGTTACGGGCTTTTCATCTCTACCGTCAAGGCCGGTGTCACGGTGCAGAAGCCCGGCCCGGGGGAGATGGAGGGCACATTCAAGGCTGAGGTGCCCGAAAATACCCGGACCATCCATTTCCTGGCCAACCAGAATATGGATGAATTCAAGGAGGACAGTTTCCGCAACAAGTCGGAGTCCGAGGTCATGGCAGTGTTGGAGGGCTCGTCCGGACGCATGATCTATTGGGGCCGTTTCGCCTGCGATGCAGGAAACGACAGCAATATAGCCGAACAGATGGCCACCTCGGGCAATTCCGTCAAACTGATCCGCAACCACGCGAGAATCTCCGTCGACAACCCGGACAATAACGGGCATATCGTGATTACGGGCTTTGCGGTCTGCAACACCAACGCTTTCGGAACGGTGGCCCCGCACCACCCGAAGAAAGGCTTTGATTTCACGTGGCCTTCCAGCGACGACCCCTTCGTCACGCTTCCCGTGAACGATGCCAAGATGAGCGATATTACGGACGTGACATCCAGCATGAACCAGTATGTCTTCGAGTGCGAGAACAGTGCCGATGCCCCTGTCAGCGTAATTCTTCGGGGACATCTTCCGGATCAGGACGAAGAGAAATACTACCGTGTCCTGCTGGTTGACGACAAGGGCGAGCAGCTCCTCGTGCGCCGGAACCACCATTACAAGCTTCACATCGAGGGCGCGCTATCTTTCGGTCAGGCCTCCTTTGCCGAGGCGTTGGAAGCGGCAGCCACGAACAACGTATGGATTTCCATTTCCGATGAAGTGAACGAGGTGGAAGATACGGACTATATCCTGACAGTAGAGAAGACTTTTGTCGTACTGGACGAGAGCTTTACGGAAAACGGAGGCAGCTACACGCTCAATTATACCATTAAAGGAAAAAATGACAAAGCCATCACCGAAGCCGATGCCGCAACGGTCTCCTGGATAGACAACGGGGTGGCGACGCAGACATTCGAGACGAAATTCGAGGTCGTGAACGGTGTCGGACAGGGACATATCCAGATACACCTGCTTCGTTTGGAAAATAACGAGAAACTGGAAGGTACGCTGCTTGTCAAGAAGGGACGGCTGCAACGCAAAATCAAGGTCATCACGATCAGGAAGCAGTCTTTCGTGCCTGCATGGGTCGGGACGGAAATATACGGTAATTTAGGGAACGGTGCCAACAAGAACAACCGTGCCCATGTTACGGCCATGTTCACCATACCCGAAAGCTGTCCCAAGGAGCTGTTCCCGATGAATGTGTACCTTTCCGTTGGCGATCTGGATATCCGCAACGCTTCGGGCATGGAACTGCCCGTGGTGCGCGAGGCGGACAATGACTGGTACAGCAGCGGTGAAATCTCTTCCGTCTATCAAGGCAAAGAGCCGGATTACAAATTTGTCTACACGGCCGATGGTCCCGGCGTCCAGCGTGTCTATTTCGAGAACATATTGAATCAGGAAAACGGCTACGAGGGCACGCTCTATATCGAAGCCGAATATTTCGAAACGATGCGGCGCAAGTTCAAATACTCCACCAATCTCGTATCCATCACGGTGCAGGGACTGAACAAATACGATGCCGTAGGCTCGGGCGTACAAGATGAAGTGATATACTATCGTCTGGTTCCACAGAAAAAAGGAGCCAACGTGCAGTTTGACATGCTGCTGGCAGAGAGGTCCGACAATGATCAAGGGACAGGGAACGACAATCCTGCCAATGCGCAAGGCAAAGACGAATTCCTGCTCTACTCGCAATACCTGGATTATTACGAGGACGGTGAGGAACCCGATGCCGGAGTGACTGCATTCGATTGCAAATTCTATCCCGATGAATCGAACAATTGGTGGCAGACCAACAATCCCCAAGGTGGCCGTATGCTGATGTTCAAACCGAGAACTGAAGTTTTGAGCAGCCCGTCGCAAGGTACCGGAAGATATTCCATCTACATGAAGACCAACCGTGCCCGGAGCGCCGAGGTGATCCACATCGCCTCCAACGACAACCGGCTCGGACCGGTATTGCCGGAAGATGCAAACGAGGATAATCCCGGTATATATGGCGGCCGATCATACCGCAGTACGACTTTCGAGCTGGCCAACTACACCCCGTTCCGGTTCGGAGCCCGCGTGAAGTACGGCAACAACGACTGGCAGGGAGAGGCCGACGAGCCTGACCGCACGGTAGCATCCGGTGCCATACCGGCAGACATACCGGAAAAAGTCACCCCGTTGGAATGGACATATCAACCCGACCAGCGGGTGGATATCGGCATCGATGTGACGAGCTTTGCCGGTTTTGACAACAAGTCGGTGGATCCTTTCGGCCAAGCGTTCGAAATCTATATCGACGCGCCTATGCTGAAAATCGATGCCGGCCGTCTTGCGGAAAACAGACTGGACGGAACCAAACTGAAAGCGCATCCCACGATTCCCGGGCGTTTTGTCTATACCGTGGATGCCAAGCGGGAGACGGAACGGCGATATGGTACGGATGATATTGCTAACACGGACAATATTGCCTCCAGTCAGCGTGGGGAACGCAAGACCCTGCCGTTCCTTGTGAATAGCGTCGTAAGTGCCGGGGACATCGTGATTTCGTCCGATGAAAGCCGGGTAGTGTATTATTCCAAGACTTTCCGTGTGTCGAACCAATCGATTGCCGGGACGCTTCAATATAAAAATACCGCCGGCGTGGTGCAAAACATACCGAAGGATGCTTTCGTATCCTTCGAGCGTACCCGCAACGGAAGCCGTATCGGGTCGGTAAGCGTAACAGCCGACGGCCAGTACGAACTTCGGCTTCGCAAGGAATATGAGTTTAACTGGTACACGGACGAGGTGGAACTGCATTACACAGGTGACGGAGGCATGGTTTATCATGCGACATACCCGAGCCTGTCCAGCCTGTTTGCCAGTCCGCACATCGTACTTGAACCGTCTGCCGGCGAATGAGATTTTCCGAACCGGTATATGCAACGGCACCGGACGTTTCCACATCCGGCGCCTTTTTAACAACATAAGATATGAAGATGCTGAATCATACTTTTTTCGCCTGTCTTTTGGGCATGAGTCTCGTTTCCTGTTCACATGCCCAACAGCAGAAAACCAAGGAATTCCGTCTGCCCGACGTGCCTGTCACGCTGACGGCGCCTGAAGACAGGGCGGCGTACTTGTCCCTGCATTACTGGGACCACTTCGATTTTGCCGATACGTCGCTCATCTCCCGTCCTGAAATCACCGAGCAGGCCTTTGTCGATTTCCTCGGCATCCTGCCCTATACCGACCGGGCACAGGCTGCCATCGATACTCTTTTCCGCCGCGCCGCAACCGGACAGGAGATGCTGTATCACTTCATCGGGCTGAGTGACAAGTACCTCTACGAGCCCAATTCGCCCATGCATGACGAGGAACTGCATATCCTCGTATTGCGGGCACTGCTGGACAACCCCTGCCTGTCCGATACGGACAAGATACGTCCCCGCTACCTGTTGGAAATAGCCATGAAGAACCGTCCGGGAGACGTGGCGGCGGATTTCACCGTCACTTGCCGGGACGGCAGGCGCAGGCAGCTCTCCGGCATAAAGGCCGACTACGTGCTGGTTTACTTCAACGACCCCGATTGCGAGGACTGCCGCCGGGTGAAGGAATTGCTCACCCTGTCCCCGGTTGTGAACGACCTGTTGGAGTCCGGCCGTCTGAAACTCCTCTCCGTGTGTGTGGAGGGCAAGACCCCCGCGTGGGAAAAGGCGGAATTTCCCGCCGGTTGGATAGATGGTTATGATGCCGATCAGCGGCTTACCCGCGAACAGGTGTACGACCTCAAGGCGATGCCCACCCTTTACCTGCTCGATGCGGAAAAACGGGTGATACTCAAGGACGCTTCGTTCGAGCAGGTGGAAGAACGGTTGTCCTGAAAGATGCCTCATGAAAGCCTATGAAGACATCCGGAAAAGACAGTAAGGAGAGCAACCGTTTCAGGGGCATCAGGCCGGAGACGGAGGAGAAATACCGCCGAGCGATCGAGATGTACGCTTCCACGGAGCTTTCCGGCTGTGAGATATGCCGTATCTGCGAAGTGACAGAATCGGGTTTCCGGTGTTACCTGACCAAGTACCACCGTGAACTCGTGCTGGCCCGTTACGCTATACTGTGCAGCAAAGAAGAGGCCGGGCAGATTAAGTTGGGACAGCTCCGGGGACAGTTGCCCGCTACCCGTGTCAAATACAAGGATACCATCGAGGCGTGCGGGAGCATGGAGCATATCGGATTGCACGTAAATTCGGGTTGGAAGGCACGAATCTGGGCAGGCAGCCGTGTACGCACTACCCCGAGATAATCGAATGGCGCGAGAAGGTGCGCGATTGGCTGGGTATCGGTGACGGGCTGCCGCGCGGCACGCGCCGCTCCTGCAAGGAATAGTATGCTGAGGCCGTCAGGCTCTTGCAGGGTAACTCGTATGTCACGGTGCCGGAGGTTGCCGACTCCTGCGGGCTTTCCTATACCGGACTGGAACAGCACCTGTTGTTCTACCATAAGGATCTGGTGAAGCGGCGCATCAGGATACGCAAGAAGGCTCTCCGACGGCAGCGGAAAGGGGAAATCACCGGTCGGGGTACCGTGCACGCCCCCTCTCCGGAGTTGGTGGAGAAGTATGCCGAAGCGGTGCATCTGTATGCCACGACACCCATGTCGGCCGCACGGATAGCCGGGAAGACGGGAGTGTCGAAGAAGGGATTCTACGAGCACCTGCAAAGGTGGCATCTGGACCTGGTATGCAGGCGGAAGAATATCCCCTACGAGGAAGGGCGGCTAGTGGACTGGTCTAAAGTCCGGAAATACAACCCCGCGACAAAGGCCAAATATGCCGAAGCCATCCGCCGGCTGAAAGAAAGCGGGCTGCCGACGGCACAGGTCGCCGCCGAGTTCGGGCTGCAACCCGAAGCGTTCCGCAGCTACCTGAAGGAACACGAGCCGGAACTGTATGCCCGGAAGGGAATGGTCAGGACGGATACGGGCGGCGCGGTGTCCCGCCGCAGCATGGAGAAATACAGCGAGGCCATGCACCTGTACGGCACGACAACCGAAAGCGTGAAGTCGTTGGCCAGGCGGTTCGGGTTCAACGACTGCTCGTTCGGGCAGTTCATCAGAAGGAATTTCCCCGAACTGGTCGAAAAGCACAACGAAATCGTCCAGAAAAAAGGAAAACAAAATAAATAACCGGCTTTCGTATGCCGCTCCGTTGCGGAAGATAAGCTGTCATAGACAGTCTGACAAAATTCAATTAGGATACCTACTATCAAAATGATTTGCAGGATTATCCGATTCTGTCATTTTTCAATACACTCTCTCTAATAATCATCAAGGTTAGATGGACATTCATCGCATTTTTTTTCTGTCTTTTAATCCTAAGTGTTGCATAATATCGGATAACGATTTAGGTTCAACGCAGCTGACAATCTTATTCAATCGACTATCAACTTTTGGGGAACCCCCAAGCATCATGGACATTTTTTAATATCCGGTTGCGATAAATACAGATAAATACTACATCTTCTCTCAAAATACTGTTATTGGGGACCCAGCATTATACCTTGATTTATAAAAACAAGGAATCTATATACCAATTTACTGTCAACCAACTTTCTTCCAACTTCGCCATACTTTCTCTATAAACAGATAGAGTTAAGTTACTTACTATCTGTTGGGGAAAACAAAAATTTTTTCTCTGTTTATAGAGGAAATAAGCAATTAAATGCGGGTAAAAGAAAACTTGCTCCTTATCTACAGAACGTAGCCCATTTGAAACCCGTTTAGACTTACTTAGCATGAAGTGACAAAAATTTGGCATGAAAACAAGTATCCTCGTCATGCGCTGTAAAGTGGTACATAATATATAGTATGAAAACGTCTAATTATTGGGAAGTGTATGACCGATAAGTTCAGACTAACAATAATGAAGCAAAAAAGGTTTTGTTACAAATAAGTCTGAGTGTAAGTTATATAGAGAGATTGTTCGACAAAAATTCCGTTCTCTCCATAAGAGAAGTATTTGGGATACAAAATTATACAATTCACTGAAAATAACAATATAAAAATGATATAATTTTCAACCGAGTGCCTCATTTCAAACAGATGTTATAGGTTTTACTCAACAGTTGTTAAGTGAATCGTCTTCCAAGCAAATAAAACAAATATTGTTTACTAGCTGATTACAACCAATTTTATATTCAAATACTTCTCTTATGGAGAGAAGTAGCAGAAGATGGAGCCGGAAACGGCTTCAGAGATTTTGTGCATGTGTGAGATAACGGAATCTTTTATGGTGTAAACATGAACAGATATACTGACATGGGAAGTTATTCTCCAGCTTTTGAAAAGAATGTTTGTAACTGCTTGATATGTAGTATAATTTACAATCTTGCAGGATTAGAAGAATTGTCCTAAATCCAAAATATGGCTACTTCGGAAGGTGAAAAACAGACATGCTGGTACGTGATGCGCGACCTTAAACGGGCCAATGCCAAGTTGCCCGCATACAAGCAACTGTTGAACGAGCATTTCGAGGTGTTCACTCCCATGAAAGAGCAGTTGAGTGTTCATGGCGGCAAACGGACTCGGGAAGAAGTTCCCTTTATCCAGGATTTGCTTTTTGTTCATGATACCCAGGAAGCTATTGATCCGTTTGTGGAAAAGTATCCCACGATACAGTATCGTTTCCAGAAGGGAGGTGGTTACAAAAATCCGATGACTGTCGCTGATGCGGACATGGAGCGGTTCATACATGCTGTAAGTGTGTCGAAAAATCCGAAATATTATCTTCCTGGCGAATTGACACCCTCTATGTGCGGACGGCACATCCGTATTGTAGGCGGTCCTTTGGACGGTTATGAAGGAAAATTGCTGACTGTACGCGGGTCGAAAACGAAACGTCTGTTAGTGGAGCTGCCCGAGTTCTTTTCCGTAGGGGTGGAAGTCAATCCCGAATATATCAGGCTATTATAAAATAATGATATGTAAGCCCGACTCTATTTTGGATGATATATGGTCCAAAGTTAAAGCGGTGTGCATTGATTATGACCTGCCGGACGAGCTGCGGATATTAAAGGTTATGCTCCGGAACAAGATGAGTACTGGTTTCTGTTATCTGTTTTGACAAATGCATCTGTACAGAACAGCCCGGCGCATGTTACAATGAGGATAAAACCTGCATTTCTGGCTTTGTAAAATTGAATATACGCTAATTCCCGACAACGGATGAAACATTTTTGAAAGTAATGAATGGTTACAATTCCGGAACTGAGCCTTGCTGGATGCCATTGATGGAACTCATCGAAACATGCCTGTTCGACATCATTCACACAGAAGATACAACCGGACGATTCATTCGTCTGTATGGAGCAGGTGACTATTGGCACGCATTCGAAGAATCCGCCTACCAATTGAGTCAGCTGTTCGTGACACACGATGTAACTGTACTCAGGCATAAAGTTTACCCATTTCCCGTTTTAATGGTCAGCATCTCGGATGACGAACTCCAGGCTTACGGCAAAAATCACATCTTCAGAAAGAAAGTATCAGGGTACAGGGAACTTGTTGGGATAGGAATCTCGATGAAGCGGTACAAGGAATGGCACAAAAAAGAGGTGATGAAATTCTCTTCTCTTCCATGACTTTGCACAAGTAAAGAACAAATTCTGACATAATATGATTTTTTGGATAGTTAATTGCAGTATTGCATTCCTGATCTGTGTGTTCTGTGCGGGTATCATCATTCCCCAGATTTTGTTGATCGCTTTCCGCAAGCGGTTATTCGACCTTCCCGACGAACGGAAGATTCATCATTGTGCCGTGCCCCGGTTGGGCGGCATCGCATTCAAGCCGGTAGTGTTTTTCACCGTAGCCTTGTTGCTGGGGATCAATATGGTTATGGGGCATTCGGAGATGTTGTCCGAAATCGAGAACGATGTTCGGCCCTTGGCTTTCGCCTTCTGCTCCATCATGGTTCTGTATCTGGTTGGCATGGCCGATGACTTGATCGGCATCCGTTATCGAGCCAAGTTCGTTATCCAGATTCTGTGCGGCATGATGCTTATCGCCGGTGGTATATATATCGATAACCTGTACGGCATTCTAGGCATTCATTCGGTTCCATTATGGCTGGGGTATCCTCTGACCATTCTGTTCGTGGTCTTCATCATCAATGCCATCAACCTGATCGATGGCATTGACGGACTGGCTTCCGGGCTATGCAGTATTGCCTGTTTGCTTTATGGGTTGACTTTTCTTATGTTTCACCAGTATATATATGCCATGCTGGCGTTCGCCACATTAGGGGTGTTAGTGCCGTTCTTTTATTACAATGTTTTCGGGAATGCCGAGCACGGAAAAAAGATTTTCATGGGTGACACAGGCAGCCTGACCGTTGGCATGATGCTCTGTCTTCTCAGTCTCAAGTTGACTATGTGTGGGACAGATGATAATACGGTACATATAAATCCGATGGTGCTGGCATTCTCCCCGCTGCTGATTCCTTGCTGTGATGTGGTCCGGGTTTATCTGCATCGGGTACGCAACGGAAAGAACCCGTTCTTGCCGGATAAGAACCATATCCACCATAAACTACTTGCTGTCGGAATGCAGCAGCGAAGTGTCATGATTATCGTCATATCCGTATCGACCGTATTCATACTGTTTAATATTCTTCTCTCCCTTTATCTGAATGTAAACTGGATCGTACTAGTCGATATCCTGATATGGACTTTCACCAATATCCGACTGACGAAACGTATCGGACAGCTTCAGTCGAGACAGGCAACCAACAAATAAAAATCAATGAAATATGAAAATCAGATACATTTTACTCTTATTGACCGTGGCTTCCCTGCTAGGATCATGTGCCGCGCCGAAAGTCGCTTATTTTACGGACCTGAAACCGGGTATGGCAGAGCAGGTTCTTAATCCATTGGAAATCAGGGTACGTCCCGAAGACAAGATTTCCATATTGGTCAACAGCAAAGACCCTTTGTTGATGGACCTTTTCAACCTTCCGATTATATCCCGACAAATCGGTATAAGATCAGAAGCATCCAACAATCAAGGAATGTCAGGATACACGATAAACAAGGATGGAAATATCGATTTTCCCGTGCTGGGGCATATCCATGTGGCGGGAATGACACGCGAGGAGATTGCCTTGTGCATAAAAGAAGAGTTGATCTCGAAAAACCTCGTAAAAGATCCGGTAGTAACAGTGGAATTCATGAACCTGACCGTTTCCGTGTTGGGTGAGGTCGCCAACCCCGGACGTTTCAATATCGACAAGGACAGGCTGACGCTCCTGGACGCTTTAAGCATGGCCGGGGACCTTACCGTCTACGGGAAACGGGAGAACGTGCTGGTACAGCGGGAGGAAAACGGCAAAAAGACCCTGTACCGGGTCAATCTGAATTCGGGATATGACCTTTATGCTTCTCCCGTGTACTACCTGCAACAGAACGATATTGTTTATGTCGAACCTAACTCGGTCAGGGCAAGACAATCGACAGTCAATGGGAACAACGTGCGGTCTACCTCTTTTTGGTTATCGTTGGCCTCGCTGCTGACCACCATTACCGTGTTGATCGTGAAATAAATATAGAATCTGATATGGCCGTAAATCAAAAGAATACAAAACCGGGACAGCCGGATGATTTCCTGCGGATACAGGATCTGTTGTACCTGTGCCTCGCGAGGTGGAAGTGGTTCGTCCTGTCTTTGGCGATAACGACAGGTGTTGCTGCTGTCTATCTGCTGTGTACCCCTGCCGTATATACACGCACTGCTTCGGTGTTGATCAAGGAGGATTCCAAAGGCAAGTCGGTTTCCCCGGATCTGGAATCCTTTTCGGAGTTTGGGTTGTTCCAGTCCAGCACCAATGTAAATAACGAACTCATCACCTTTCAGTCGCCGGCTTTAATGACCGAGGTAGTTAAACGATTTCGTTTGGATATGAATTACTTCGTTCCGGGGAAATTCCACCGTCAGGTGGCCTATGGACTGACATTACCAGTGGATGTAACGATAAGTGACTTTCCTGAAAACGAATCGGCTGGGTTTACATTGGAAGTACAGCCAGACAGCACATTACTCTTATCCGACTTTACACGTAACGGGACGGAGCTCGACGGAAAGGATATAAAGGGCCGCTTGCTCGACTCCATCACTACGCCATTAGGGAAAATCATTATCCATGCAACCCCCAATTATGTGAAAGGCGAGACATACACATTGTATGTAGGTAAATCCAGTTTGTATGATGCTGTAAACTCCTGCTCGTCCAATCTGTCCGTTTCATTGAATAATGAGAAAGCGTCAGTTATCGACCTGTCATTCAGGGATAATTCTGTACAACGGGCGGAGGATGTATTGAGCATGTTGATTTCCGTTTATAATGAGAACTGGGTGAAGGACAAGAACCAGATCGCTATCAGCACCTCGATGTTCATCAACGAGCGTTTGGGCGTAATCGAACAGGAACTGGGCAACGTGGACGAGGACATTTCATCCTACAAGTCCGAACATCTGTTACCCGACGTGCAGGCGGCTTCGAGCATGTATATGGCGCAGAGCAGCCAGACGAATGCGCAGATTCTGGCTTTGAACAACCAGCTCTACATGACCCGCTACATCCGGAACTATTTGTCCAATGACGCCAACCGTACCCAACTGCTTCCGGCCAATTCCGGCATTGAAAGCGCCAATATTGAATCGCAGATTGCCGAATACAACAAACAACTGTTGCAGCGCAACAGCCTGGTTGCGAACAGTAGTACGGAAAATCCGCTGGTCGTTGATATGGATCAGGCCCTGGCATCCATGCGTGGGGCGATAATCAGGTCTATCGACAATCAGATAGTAACCTTGAATTCGCAGATAAAAAGTTTGCGGCAGACGGAGCAACAGACAACATCACGTATAGCAGCTAACCCTACACAAGCCAAATACCTGCTCTCGGTGGAACGCCAGCAGAAGGTAAAGGAGGCTCTTTATTTGTTCTTACTGCAAAAGCGTGAGGAGAACGAACTCTCACAGGCATTTACGGCCTACAATACCCGTATTGTTGCCCCGCCCCACGGTAGCATGTTGCCGATGTCACCCGTGCGCAAAAACATCTTAATGGTCGCGTGTGCTTTGGGACTGCTTATTCCGGTAGTCATTATCTTTATATGTGAGAACATGAATACCCGTGTACGGGGAAGAAAAGATCTGGAAAGCGTAACCGTACCGTTCATCGGTGAAATTCCGCTGTTCACAAGAAAGAAGAAAGGAATATTCAGAAAGAAACCACAGGAAGTCAGGGCCATTGTTGTCAAGGAGGGCAGCCGTGACATCATCAACGAGGCATTCCGTGTATTGCGTACCAACTTGGAGTTCATGACTGGCAAGGATAAGGCATCGAATGTCATCATCGTGACCTCGTTCAATCCGGGCAGCGGCAAGTCGTTCCTGACCATGAATATCGCCGTGAGCTTTGCCATTAAAGGGAAGAAAGTGTTGGTAATCGACGGTGACCTGCGTCACGGCTCTGCGTCATCCTATATCGACTCTCCTACCAAGGGGTTGAGCGACTATCTTGGCGGCAGGATTGACAATCTCAATGAAATAATTGTCACCAATCCGAAACAGAAATATCTGGACATCCTTCCTGTCGGCACCATACCTCCCACCCCCACCGAACTGTTGTTCGACGACCGGCTGAAACAGGTAATAGATACCGTAAGGGAACAATACGAATATGTGCTGATTGACTGTCCGCCCATCGAACTGGTGGCCGACACGCAGATAATCGAGAAGCTGGCTGACCGTACTATTTTCGTGGTTCGTGCAGGATTGCTTGAACTGAGTATGCTTGCTGAACTGGAGAAAATCTACGGGGAGAAAAAATACAAGAACATGTCCCTGATCCTGAATGGAACCGAGGGAAGCGGTGGTCGCTACGGATACCGTTATGGCTATCGGTATGGTTATCACTATGGTTACGGTTCGGAATATCACTATGGTTCCGATGAAAAATATATAGAGTAAATCGTTGATTATCAAGCAATTAAATACGGAGTAAGAATGTAAATTTGATTTCCCTATTGTTTCACTAAAAATCACAACTATGGCACAGAACGATTTTACAGAAGACAAAGCGACCTTATTCGGTGCGGGTATGGTTACTGTAGGTGTATTTGGTAAAACAGCATTGATTACCAAAGGAGTCGGAGTGGTTGCCGCAACAAAAGCCGGAGTATTGGCTGGTGGATTTATCTGTCCTCCTGCGGCTATCTGTATCGGTTTAGCTTGTGTTGGGGCCGGGTTGATAAATCATTTCGGCAAGCGAAACTGGTGGTGAAGTTTATCACCGGGACAATCAATTCATTCCCGGATTCCGCATATATGTCATGTGGAATCGGGAATGATTAAAAAGTTTTATGTCATTATATGTGGTTTTTTAAAAAAAGGGAAAAACAAAATATAATAAAGCTAATCGGTTTTACAGACTATCATTCGCATATTCTTCCGGGCGTGGATGACGGTGTACAAACGATGGACGAATCTTTGGAAATTCTACGTTTGTATGAGGAGCAAGGGATCAAATCCGTATGGCTCACACCGCACATCATGGAAGACATTCCCAATACGACTGCCCATCTTCGCGACCGTTTTGCAGAATTGCAGGCTGCTTACACAGGTGGCGTACAACTGCACCTTGCAGCGGAAAACATGCTTGACAATCTCTTTGAGGAACGGCTGGGAAAGAATGACCTGCTACCTTTAGGCGAGAATGGCGACCACCTGCTGGTGGAAACCTCTTATTTCAGTCCTCCGATGGGCTTGAAAAATATCCTGCTTCGCATCAAATCTAAAGGATACCACCCTGTTCTCGCCCATCCGGAGCGTTATGCTTATATGGATGAATCGGATTACCGACAGCTAAAAGACATGGGTGTGAAATTCCAGATTAATCTTCCATCAATAGCGGGTATGTATGGCAACCGGATTAAGAAAAAGGCCATGTTTCTTATGAGAGAACAGGCTATTGCTTATATAGGGACAGATATTCACAGTTACAGTATATTTCAAAAGTTCATTTGTACAAGCGTTACAAGAAACGTACAAAAACTGCTTGATTTATAGTCAAGATTATTGCGGCTATGGATAGCCAAGCTATAACAAAAATTCCTATTAATAAACAACAAGATGACAAGCGGAGAAAAGGCTCTTTATCATTCCATTATAGAGCAGTTAAAAGATAAGGAACTTTCCGATAGCCAAAAAGACAATTTTGTGAAAAAGCTGGATGAACTGTTCAAAAGTATGAATGACCAATCAAAAGAATTTCAATTAAACTCAATTTTATGAAAGCATGTTTTATGGGCTTGGGCTATATCGGATTGCCTACAGCCATTATCGCAGCAAAGCACGGAGTACAGGTAACGGGTGTTGACATCAACCCCAAAGTTGTAGAGCTGACCAATCAAGGTAAGCTCCACATCATTGAACCGGGGATGGAAGAAATGCTGCAAGAAGTTGTGAAAAACGGGACATTGCACGCAAGCACGAAGCCGGAGACAAGTGACGCTTACTTTATGGTTGTTCCCACCCCGTTCAAAGGTAATCATGAGCCTGATATTTCGTATGTAGAGGCGGCAACTCGTGCTGTACTTCCTTTTCTCAAGGAAGGTGACTTATATGTAATTGAAAGCACATCACCCGTTGGTACGACTGATAAAATGCGTGACTTAATTTTCGCTGAGCGTCCTGAATTGGAAGGTAAAATTTATATCGCCTATTGCCCCGAGCGTGTACTTCCGGGCAATGTGATTTATGAGTTGGTACATAACGACCGTGTCATTGGCGGTATGAACGAAGAAAGTACAACAAAAGCAATCGAGTTCTACTCGCAGTTCGTACAGGGGACGCTGCATCGGACTAATTGCAAGACCGCTGAAATGTGCAAACTGACTGAGAACAGCAGTCGTGACGTGCAGATAGCTTTTGCCAATGAACTTTCATTGATTTGCGACAAGGCAGGGATTAATGTTTGGGAACTTATCAGGCTTGCCAACAAACATCCGCGCGTAAATATCCTGCAACCTGGCTGTGGAGTCGGAGGTCATTGTATTGCTATCGATCCATATTTCATTACAGCGGATTTTCCGGTTGAAAGTCGCATAATTTCTACAGCACGCGAAATCAACAATTATAAATCGTTCTATTGTGCTGAAAAAGTAAAGAACGCCATGTTTGAATTTGAACTGAAAAATCACTGTAAGCCTGTGGTAGCAATGATGGGGTTGGCATTCAAACCGGACATTGACGATTTGCGTGAATCTCCAGCAAAATATATCACAACTAAAGTAATGCAAGGATGTAATAATGCCAACATTTTAGTGGTAGAGCCAAATGTGAAAGAACATAACGTGTTCAAGTTGACAGACTATAAAGAGGCTTATGACAAAGCCGATATTGTTGTGTTCCTTACAGCCCATACACCTTTCAAAGAACTACCGTGGAAAGATGATAAAGTGATACTTGATTTCTGTGGAATATTTAAGCAATAGAGGTAGACAATCATTAAGTTTACCAAGACTTACCCTCCCAATAAACGTACACATATACTGATTGCAGATTTACAGAAAATCTATTGCTTTAAGAAGATGACATTAAGCCAAGTTTTCAAATCAAGATTGTTGTCAAATATTTGGAATCAGTTTCTCCTTTATGGTTTCAGTAGCATTATACCAATTCTACTAATTCCATATTTGTTGAACGTTATAGGAGTAGAAAAATACGGTCTTGTAAATTTTGCCATTATATTTAGCTTTTACTTTCAGATATTCAATGAGTTCGGTTTCGATTTATCTAATGTCAGGCATGTCGTCAATAATAGAGACAATCAAGAAAAATTGGGAAGGATAGTTTCTTCTATTCTGCAATGTAAGTTTTTTCTCATACTCTGTTCTCTATTTGTTTATATTTTAGTTGTAGGGTTGATTCCTTCACTAAGGAATGAACTCACGCTTTATATATTAGCCTTTATTCGTTTGATAGGGGTTGTCATTGCTCCCTATTGGCTTTTCCGTTCAATGGAGGACATTAAATATATAACACGTATCAGCGTGCCAATAAAGCTATTATGTATATTGCCTATTTTTTTAATCGTTAAGTCTACTGATGATTATGCATTGGTGATGTTGTGCTATGCTCTTGAAACATTTGTTTCAGGTATTGTCGCTTTATTCATTGCCCAAAAAAGATACGGGATCAAACTTCAAATAGTCTCGGCACAAGAAGTGAAATTTTATCTTAAGGATAGTATTCCGTTTTTCTCATCAACTTTTTTGATGAGAGCCTATAAAACAATGAATACCTTAGTGCTTGGCTTTATTCTTGGAGATTTTGCAGTCGGATTATATACAGCTGCGGAAAAACTTCATAATGCGTATTCATCATTTGTTTCTCCGCTTTTATCTCAGATATTTTACCCATATTTCACAAGGATAAAAAATATGGGTAGAGCGACTAAGATGGTATTGCTTTTATGTATTGCCAATACAATCGCTTTAGCTTGTATATATTTCTTATCACCGTATCTTATACCGATTTTTATTAAGACTGAAACAGCAAGTATAACCACGTATTTCAACCTATTCTTGCTTTTATTGGCGATTAGTGTGCCAGCTGACATGTTCGGTTTCCCTTATTTGGGCGTACTTGGAAAAATCAATGAGGTAAATATGACAACCATTTATTCTGCAATCATATACATCATTGTTGTCCTTGTCTTGATTCTTACTCACAGTATTAGCATAGGAAGTGTTATTTGGGCTTTGATTATAGCGAACGTGGGATGTTTGGTTTTGCGCCTATATTTAGCCAATAAAGTAAGAGTTGGTAATGTTGATAAACAATAGGATATACAATATAGATACTAATTCTCGACATTGGGCTATTTCTTTAGCCTTAATTGTAATCTTGTCTGTAATAATGACATTTATTCCTTTTGTAGGACTGTGTTTGTCATTAATGTTTTTCAGACAAAGGTTTGCCCCCATTCTATTTATTATCTTTTCTTTCTATTTTGGTTGGTTTTATGAGCCACAAATGGATTTGTTGGTTCATTATGAGCATTTTCATCGTATTGCCGACAAATCATTGGTTGAGCAATGGATGGACTCTGGAACATCAAAATATGGCAAAGAAATATATCCTGTATTATTTAAATATTTCATTGGTTTAATTGCTGATAACCGGAATTTTTTCTCTGCTTGTGCGTGTGTGGTATATACTTCTCTATTTATATTTGGAGTCGTAAAACCACTCCAGCCATTATATATGCAGAAAATGTCAATTCCTGCATGGCTACTCTTCCTGGGAGTGATTTTTACTGTAGAATACTATTGGTTTCTCGGTTTTCGCTTTTGGAGCGGAGCATTTGTTTTTACTGGCTTCTATTTGAGATACCTTAATTCAGGAGCCGTTAAGTACCTTTGGTTATCTGCGTTATGTATTTGTTTTCACTATTCACTACTCGCCTTATGTGTCGCGGCTGTATTAAACCTACTCTTGCGATATAGGTTTAAAGTGTACTATTTAATTCTTATCGTATCATTCATCGTTCGCTTTGCGAAAATCGCGTTTGTCACTAATATCGCACAATTTGGCATATTTGAAAACTACGTCAAAGAGAGCGTTAGGAATCAAAATATCATACAGTCTGTTGGAAAGTATGCAGAGGAAATACGCGAGTATGGTAATCAGTTCTATTTGCTTCGTGAAACAATTGCCGTTTTCGGTGTCTTGGCTGTGATCTATATACTATATAAAAAAATAGGGAAAGAATTTTGGGAGCAGAATGTCAAATTCTGGGGGTTCTGTATTCTCCTATTGTCTTTTGCCAATTTCGGATATGTCAGTTTGACTTTTTATGATAGATTCTTCAAACTTGCCGTGCTATTCTTATATGTTTTTACATATATGTGGGTTATGGATATTCAATCCAAATTGAGTTTTAAGTCCCAGCTACTAATAACTATGGTTACAATTATACCGGTATTGTATTTCATTGTTACACCATTAGTTGAACAGAGGCACATGTTGTTCCAACTAAACTTATGGTTTAGTAATCTATGTTCATGATGAAAAATTTTGTAATCTGAATTTCTCATCGTGCTGATGTATGGTCTATGGATAGCTACCAATACGAACAACCAAAAAGGCATAACATCAGAAAACGAAAATAGATTAACCGTTGATGTTCAATGTTCTTAATTATTTTAATCATATCAATTGAAACACTAACAATGAGGGTATTAATAACTGTTCCCACTAAATCCGGATATGGAGGAGTAACTAATTATTATTTAGGGATTAAAGAGTATTGGAAAGAAAATATTGAATATTTTTATTTCGGTCGTAAGCCTTGGCGTAATATATTTTATCCATTTTTAATTATCCGTTTTATAATCCGATTGATTTGCTTTAAACCTGATATAGTACTACTTAACCCATCGCTTGGAGATAAAGCCTTAAAACGAGATTTTATATATTTAAACATTTGCCGATTTTTCAGAAAGAAAACATCCGTATTTATTCATGGTTTCAATTTCGAGTATGCTAAAAATGCAGATTGGAAATGGATAAGTGCCAATTTGAATAAGGCCTTGTGTATTTTTGTGTTATCCCAAGATTTCAAGAATGAATTGATAAGGAGGGGGATAAAATCTGATATACATCTAACTTCGACAAAAGTACCCGATTATTTTATTTCAGGTTTTGACCTTTCGATGAGACAAGGAAAAGCCGAAAACATTATGTATAGCGGGCGAATAGAAAAGGCCAAGGGTGTATATGAAACAGTCGATACATTTTCAATACTTAAGTCACAATACAAGGATCTGACATTGACCTTTGTCGGTGATGGCTCAGAACTTCCTATGTTGAAACAATATGTTGAGAATAAGAAAATAAAGGATGTCCGTTTTACTGGAGAGTTACGTGGGGAAGATTTTAAAAAGGAATACATTAACGCCGATATGTATTTGTTTCTAAGTTATACGGAAGGTATGCCAACTGTGGTTTTGGAAGCAATGATTTTCGGACTCCCTATTTTTACCAGAAAAGTGGGTGGCCTAATAGATTTCTTTGAAAATGGAAAGATGGGATATATATCAAGTTCGTTAGATCCGGCAGTTTTTGCAGAAGCAATGAAACCATATATCGAGAATCCTGCTAAAATGAGGAGTGTATCAATATATAATTCCGAATATGCGAAAACCCATTTTGTTGCATCCGTTGTTGTCCGAAAATTTGAAAATACACTAAAGAAATATATTGAGCTATGAATATTCTGAGAATCAAGAAGCTAATATTTTTACACCTCCAACATCTACCCATGAAATCAAGGGCATGGAGACCATTAGTTTGCAAATGGGGTGGAGTGCAGATAATCAGCCCCAAAAGAACGTTTATCGGTGAGGGCGTCATATTTGACACAAATTATCCACAAGATATTTTTATCGAAGAAGGTGTTCGTTTGACATCGGGGGTGAAAATAGTAACACATTTCATGAATCCTAATACTGGAAGTTACGACAGGGGGAAGGTTCATATCTGCAAAGGCGCCTATCTCGGAATGAATACTTTGGTGGTAAAACCTGTAACAATTGGAGAGCGAGCTATAATTGGAGCAGGTTCTGTTGTGACCAAAGATATACCAGCCAATGAAGTTTGGGCAGGAAATCCCGCAAAATTTATAAGAAAACGGTAGGATTAATTCATATGGACATTATATCATTCTATAGGGTAGAACGTTGGCTATTTGAACGCCATATTCCGGTTTTGCCCAAAATCGTACAACTATTGATTTTTCTCATTTTCAATTCAAAAATAACCGCTGATTCAAAAATAGGAAAAGGGTCATACTGTGTGTGCAAAGGGATTAGCACTGTCTTAATACCGGGAACAGAAATCGGAGAAAATTGCGTATTAGGATTGCGATTTTCTACTGTACGGCAGTTTCCATATAAAGAAGTTCCTTGTCTAAAGAATAATGTTTGGGTGGGACCTAATGTTATTATTGCTGGCCCTGTTGTAATAGAAGATGATGTGGTAATCGCTGGAAATTCATTTGTCAACCGAAGTGTTCCCAAAGGTGCTATTGTAGCAGGATGTCCGGCAAAGATTATTGGCTGGAGAAAGAATCTTGATTATGCGATTGAGACAAACCCAAAGTATAAAGATGGCCGTATGCCATTCTTGACAAAATGAATAACACCAATGAATGATATTGCAGATGCTTTTTATAAGCTAAAAATTTATTGTGAGACTGAACATTTCAAGGGTTGGGATCCGTATGATGGTCTCAACTCTAAAATTTTTCAGGCAATTCCGCTGCTGAAAAAGTCTGTATTGTGCAGATTGATGGTCATACAAGGTTTCAAGCGTTGCCCTTTCAATATGAGACGGATGGCTTTCGTTCCGAAAGAGTATAACGCAAAAGGTATCGGGCTGTTCTTGTCCGGATATTGCAATCTGTATAAAGTTGTGGAAAATCATCCGCAATTATCCGAAAAAATGGGAACGTTGGAGATGATAAAGGCTCGGATTGAAGAATTGGCAGAGTTGCTTATATCCTTACAATCTAAAGGCTACAGCGGTGCTTGCTGGGGGTATAACTTCGATTGGCAGGCACGCCGTCTGTTTCTTTTTCCCAAATTCACGCCCACAGTAGTTGCTACAAATTTCTGTGCCACGGCACTGATGCAGGCATATGAAATAACTAGGAACAAACACTATTTGGAGATTGCATTAAGTGCAGCGGATTTTGTAATAAAAGATTTGCATCGCACGCCGTATAATGGTGGCTTTCTCTTTTCTTATAGTCCGTTAGAGGGTAATGACACTGTGTTCAATGCTTCGCTGCTCGGTTCTCGATTGTTGAGTTATTGTTTTTATTATACACAACAGGAGGAATACAAAAGACTAGCGGAGCTATCCATTAAAGCCTGTTGTTCCGGGCAACGGGAAGACGGGGATTGGGTATATGGAATGCTCCCCGTACAGAATTGGGTAGACAGCTTTCATACAGGATATAATTTAGATGCGCTGATCGCTTATCAAGAGTTGACAGAGGATCATGCTTTCAATGGTTACATCGAAAAAGGTTTCGACTACTATGTCAATCATTTTTTCGAAGCGGACGGAACTCCTAAATATTATGATAACCGAATGTATCCTATTGACATCCATTGTCCAGGGCAGCTATTGATAACATTGACCCGCCTACATAAGATGAAAAAATATGAGGAACTTGCCAAAAAAGTATTGCAATGGACAATCCGAAATATGCAAGATAAAAAGGGGTATTTCTACTACCAATTAAAACCTGGCATCAGTTCTAAAATCTCGTATATGCGATGGAGTAATGCATTTATGTTTAATGCAATGTCGCATTATTTACTCGCAATATAAAATTTCCAACATAAATGAATAAAGTTTCTTTAAACGGAGTCGAAATATATCCGTTCGATTCCGAACAGTCTTTGTTGTCTTTTGTAAACGATAATAAGGGCATATTAGTAGCCATAAATGCTGAGAAAATTTTACATGCTACAGATCAGACACGAGGAATTATCAATCGGAACATAGGGTATTGCGATGGAGCCGGCGCACAAATGGCTCTCAAACAAAAAGGTTTTGAAAATGCGTGTAAAATTCCCGGTTGTGAGTTGTGGCTCAAAATTGTAGCTCAATTTTATAGAGAAAAGACTTTTTATTTGATAGGTGGTAAACCTCAAATCATAGAAGAAACTGTGTCTAAACTGCGTAAAGAATATGCAGGGATTCACATTATCGGTTATCGGGATGGATATATCAAGGCAAACGAGGAACGGGAAAGACTTATAAAAGACATAACCGAAAAAAGACCTGATGTGGTATTTGTGGCTATGGGGTCTCCTAAACAGGAATTACTGATGGAAGAAATACAGCATAGACACAAAGCCATCTTTCAAGGATTAGGCGGCAGCTTCGATGTATATACTGGCCATGTGGAAAGGGCTCCTAAATGGTGGGTGAACCACAATCTTGAATTTGCCTATCGGTTGCTCAAAGAACCGAAAAGAATAAAACGGCAAATTCACTTGATAAAGTATGCCTGGTGGCTGATAACTAAAAAATTATAGAACAATGAAGAAGGTAATGCTGGTCTTCGGGACTCGTCCGGAGGCCATTAAGATGGCTCCGTTGGTGAAGGAGTTCCAAAAAAAATCAGCAGACTTTGAAACAATCGTCTGCGTGACGGGGCAGCATCGTGAAATGCTCGATCAGGTGTTGCAGATATTCGATATCAAGCCGAATTATGACTTGAACATCATGAAGCAGGGGCAAGATCTGTATGATGTAACCGCCCGTGTGCTGACCGGGATGCGTGATGTGTTGAACAAGGCGAAACCTGATGTGGTATTGGTGCACGGTGACACAACCACTTCTACTGCCGCCGCACTCGCAGCTTTCTATCAGCAGATCCCTGTAGGTCATGTAGAAGCGGGCCTGCGTACCCACAACATATACAGCCCTTGGCCGGAGGAGATGAACAGACAAATAACAGGGCGCATTGCCACCTATCACTTTTCTCCGACCGCTTTAAGCAAGAAAAATCTGTTGACGGAAGGTGTGCAGGAGGACAAGATAACCGTAACAGGGAATACGGTCATCGATGCCCTTCATATCGTTGTTGATAAAATAAAGACTGACGGAGCTCTACAACAAGAACTTGCCGGGGTGCTGGAAAAAGCGGGTTACGATACCTCACGGCTTGCTGATGGCAAGAAACTCGTTTTGATAACCGGACACCGACGTGAAAATTTCGGAGACGGATTCATCAGCATGTGCACAGCCATTAAGGATCTGACGGCAAAATATCCATATGTGGACTTTGTCTATCCGATGCACTTGAACCCCAATGTCCGCAAACCTATCCATGAAGTATTCGGGGAGAATTTGAATAGTTTGGGAAATATGTTCTTTATCGAACCATTGGAATATCTGAGTTTCGTGTTCCTGATGGAAAAAGTGACCCTTGTCCTTACCGACAGCGGTGGTATTCAGGAAGAGGCTCCGGGGTTAGGCAAACCGGTACTGGTGATGCGTGACACCACCGAACGTCCGGAGGCGTTGGATGCAGGAACGGTAAAATTGGTAGGAACCGATTATAACAAAATTGTCTCCGAGGTATCGATTTTATTGGATGATGCATCTGCTTATGAGCAAATGAGTAAAGCCATTAATCCTTACGGTGACGGAAAAGCGTGTATGCGTATAACGCAAACACTTAATGTTCGGTTGTAACTTTTGTATTTTCTTGACACATTCACCAGAAGAAATATGTTAGTACCGAAGGTGAATGTCGTATTGCAGGCGGACAAAGACATCGGCAGCATAACAGAGGCAGACATTTGGCTCAATTGTATGGACGGCAACGGTAACTTCTTGTCTGTGGCTGCGGAAGACCATACCGGCGACGGACATTACATTGCCACCTTGCCGTTAGACTACAGCCCGGTAGAGCCTTTCATCCAAGTTCACTTGAATGAAATGGTCTATGATTACCTGTCCATTCCGAATTTCAAAGCGGGACAGGAATGTCAAATCTCGCTTATACTCGGTACGGACGGGCTTCGCACACCGGGAATAGGAGCTGAAATCGACGACTGGGAAGTTGTGGAAGGAGATGTCACATTCGTAAAATGACAAAATATAATAAATGACGCCTGCTGGTTTTGTTATCATTGGCAGGCGTTTCACTTTTTATCCCTCATTCAGGAATCCCGGCATTTACCGAGTGTTCCGCTTGTTCTGCACGTCTTTTTCCCATTTCGATGTGAAGGATTTACCACAAAGGGCTTGGAGAAGAAGAAACACATAGCAGAACTGAAAATCCGACCTAGCTAAAAAGAAAAACAGATTTCTTATTTATGCCTTCAGACTCCGGACAAATTAACTCTATAGTTTTTTGAGCATTCCTTCGTTCGTATTGGGATTTATGGTTATTTTTGTAATTCAATCAATAATATGACGATAATGGCAAAGACATACCAAAGGACTAAATTACAAGAAGTCACGATCAGAGGATATAAATCCATAGCCTATGACAGACCTGTGACCTTGAAGCTGGGTGATGTCAGCATCTTGTTGGGTGCCAACGGTGCAGGCAAGAGCAATATCATCAGTTTTTTCCGGATGCTGAGCTACATGATGAGCAAGTCATTCGGGAGATATGTGGAAATATCGGGCACGTCTCATGCCTTGCTGCATTACGGCATTAAACGGACACCGGTCATGTCCGGAGAACTGAAGTTTGCCGACAGCAATTCCATGGATGTTTATGGCTTTTCATTGGCCAATGCCACTCCCGACAGGCTGATTATCACGGAAGAGCGGATTACATGGCATCGCAAGGGGGAGAAAAAGCCCTATGAGATAGCACTGGAACCGAATTTCAAGGAGTCCGCTCTCGCAGAGTGTGAGGATCCGGTTGCCAAAACTATTTTCCAGATGCTTTCTTACTGCAAGGTATATCAGTTTCACGATTCATCGACAGAGGGGCCGCTACGTCAGGCTTGTCCCGTCGAGACGGCCAATTACCTCCAGTCGCACGGAAACAATCTGCCTTCTTTCCTGCTGTTCCTGCGGGAGAACTACAAGGATGCCTACAACCGGATTGTTGACTATGTCCGTGACGTAGTTCCCCAGTTCCAGGACTTCTATCTGGAGCCCGTGGGTGGTATCATTTCTCTCCGGTGGATAGATAATTCTGCCACGGACTATCGTTTCAATGCCTACCAGTTCTCCGACGGATCTATCCGTTTCATTGCCCTGGCCGCCTTGCTTCTGCAGCCTGCCCAGACAATGCCCAACGTCATCATTTTGGATGAACCGGAACTTGGCTTGCATCCCTATGCCATCAGCCAGCTGGCAGAAATGATTAAGGATGCGTCCATACACGCACAGGTCATTATTGCCACGCAGAGCAAGGATTTGGTCGATCATTTCGACATCGGCGATATCTCTGTGGTGGAAATGAACAAGGAAACGCAGGCAACCTCTGTCACTCACCTTGACGCCAAAGAATATCATCTTTGGCTTCAGAACTATACGGTGAGCGAACTTTGGGACAAAAACATCATAGGAGGACGTCCCGTATGAAAGCGAAGATTATTCATGTCCTTTGTGAGGGACAGACGGAACAGGGATTTGTGGAGGAAGTGTTGCGTCCCTACCTGCAAGCGCAAGGTGTGGCAGGTGTAAAAAGCATCCTGATTACCACTAACAAGAAAAAGAATGCCCGTGGTGGAATGCTGAGCTATGCTCAGGCGGTGACAGACCTAGAACTGTTGCGGAAAATGAAGATGGACGGCGAATACGAACGTCATGTTTTCACAACGATGTTCGACCTCTACGCATTGCCGGATGATTTTCCCGGTTATGAAGCAGCCAAAGCAATCGGTGAGCCTTACGCCCGTGTCGCAGCATTGGAAACGGCGTTTGCTGAAGCAATCAACGATAGTCGTTTCATTCCCTATATTCAGCTGCATGAATTTGAAGCTCTGCTCTTTTGCGGTATTGACTATCTGGCAAAGCGTTACCCCGGTTGTGAGAAACGCTGCGAACAGCTGAAAAAAGACCTGGAGAAAACCAGCAACCCCGAGCTGATAAACAATAGTCCGGAAACGGCTCCGAGCAAACGTATTATCAAGGCGATAGAAGGAGACAAAAAACAGCATTACAACTACAATAAGCCGGCTACCGGCAAAGATGTTACCAAAAGTGTCGGCATGGATGAACTTCGTGCCCGGTGCAGTCACTTCAATGAATGGATAGAAAAGTTGATAGACTGCTGATTCTGTAATCAGATAATATCAAGGTTCTGACAGACAGGTTCGAGTGTTTATCTCAAAAATGGAAGAGATGGGGATTATACAGAAAGAGGGTGTAGGAAGAAATACTCGCTATATAAAGACTGCGAGTTTCCCATCTTTTAATTGAGAAGACAATTTTTGCTCTGTCCAAAAAACAAGTTTTTGGTCAAAAAACAGCACAAATAACTGATTATCAATTATTCTTTCAATGCCCGAAAATCTGTTTTTTTGTACGAAAGAGTTCTTTCACTTTTCTATCCCTCATTCCGGAATTCCGGCATTTACCAGATATTACTAATTAAAAAATTTAGATAAGTAACGAGATGCTAGATTTGATTAGTTGCTCGTAAGGTATAAGGCATCGACATTCTTCTGTTATTTAGTCAGTTGAAAAAATGTAACAATTATTTCTCTGATACCTAATACTTTTTCTATTTACACCATCCACGGATTCTTATACGGATCATAATCCGTCTGGAAAGTAGCCAGTTGCCAGTCGGTGACAGGTTTCTTCGAGTCATCGACTTTGCGGGGAATCTGCGGATTAAGCCGTAGTTTGGCGGCATCATTGAGCCATTTCATGCTATCCTCGTAATCGCGCATGCGGACAACACTGACATTATTCGGAGCAATGAGTTTCGTGAGTTCGTAGATGGCCAGCCGGACCATGTGCTTCTTGAGATTGTAGTTGCGGGGGTCATGCAACGAGAGGTTCTGCCCGACTTGCGGTGTGTCCGCGTTCACATCCGTTTCCGGGTAAAATACCCGTCCGTCATAAACGACATATTCGTGTTCCGACAACTCATAGGCATTGTATGATGAATCGTAATCGGCTATGGCTCCCCAGCAGTCGGAAACCATCGGGTCAAGATTGTAATCGAAACCTTCAAGCGTCATCAAAGTATAGAATGCTCCTTCATACTCGACGACTGCCCACAGAGGATACTCGACAGGCTGCCATAACGAGGCTTCCGCCTCGATCCAACCGCCGACCAACGGGATACGGACATCATCGAACTTGTACCCGTTTTCATTAAGACAAGTATAAACAATGCCGTTATAATTCACTTTATCTCCCGGATAATAGGTGTTGAACTGGGAATAATTTACAACTTGTCCCGCATCGACACGGATATCAGAACTCTCTTCCCAATAGACAACCGTTGCCGGCTTGCGATAGCCGCTGACGGAGCGTATCACCTCATGGATTTGTCCCTCGAAATAGACATGCACACCCACGGGATAGGTAATCCGACGGTCGTATTCGGCGATATATTTTCCTTTTGCAAGTTCCTTTTCAATCTCGTAGTTCTCCGACAAATATTCCACGATACTCATCTCCGTCGATTCTTCCGCCTGGATGAATCGTGCATCATTGCCCCGCGTGAGTTGTGCCAGGGCTTCCGGAGTAATTATCCCAAGATAGTCGTCATTATTGAGAAACCGTCTGTACATATCCTTGTTCCGTTATTAGTATGAAAATCCTTCCTGAATTACCGATGTGGATACCACATACCCGTTCCCGTCGCCTCCGCTCTTGAACTTGTACCAGCTGTCACGCAGGTAGTAACAGAGCAGGTAGTCAAGGCAGTCGGACAAGTGCCCGTACCGTTCATATTTGACACCGGTTTTCGGGTCGGTGGTCTTCTGTTTGCTCTTGGTACCGTCCTCGTTACGAAGCTGGTAAATCAGATCCTGGGTAAGTTTGCGACATTTGATATCGATTTGTATCTCCCAGCCTTCATAGCCCCCGAATACCTCGTTGACGAACTCGCACCGTGTAGCCTGCGGAGGCTGCTTGCGTAATAGCTTTACCTTCGGTCGCAGGATTCCTCTGCCGAAAGTGTCCGTGATGATGGTATAGTTGTTGATGCCGTCCTCGTTGGTGGTGGAGCGTTGTAACCCGGAAGGGTCACCGGTCACATCCACTCCGCCGATATGCTTGTCCCGGTAAAGTTTTAAGCGTACTTTCCGTGCCAACGCAGGTGTGTTGTTCTCCTTTTCCTCCGGCTTGCCGAGTATCTCTTCCAGTATATAGACCTTCCTGTTTTCATAGTCTATTTGTGCGGAGAGCACCGACATTTGGGGGGCAACATTGAAGTCCCACACCGTGATGAGCGGCTTGGTCGGATCGTATGCTTTTTCTTTCAGTCCGGTAACGAGATGCCGGGAGCCGTCGAAACTGTTATAAATCGCCATATCGTTGGCTTCCACGAAATCCCAGTTGCCATAGAGCAGGCGTTCCTTTGTCGCCTGATCCCGGATCTTGTTCAGGGCCGCCTCGTACACCTGACGGAAAGCGATATTCGGGTTGTCAAACACGGAAAAAGGTATATACGCTTCACCCTCGCGGCAGATGACCTTGTCTCCGTTTTCGTCCTGCACGAAGCGGGAACGCACCCAGTTAATCGTCGGATTGGTGGTGAGCAGCATTCTCGGAGTCTTGAATGTCTCATGGGTTCTCCAGCGGAGACGGGAGAACAGCACTTCGACGGCCCGTTCCGAGATTTCCGACACCTCGTCCACCATGGCGATGGTGTATTCCGAAGAGCCGAAACGCTCGAAGTTGGGGTCGCTGGGGATATCCGCCATCTCCTTCATGATGATGACCGAGTCATTCCAGAATGTGAGCGTGCCTTCGAGGTTGTTTATCTTGTAGTTTGTATCCTCTTTCAGTCCCCAATCCTTCAGAATCGACTTGATGGTATTCCATGTCGATTCCTTCAACGACTTGAGTGTCTTACGGGCCACCACCGCACGGATATTCTCGAACCGGATACATGAAGACACCAGCCAAACGCTGCCGATATACGATTTTCCGCCGCCGGCCGCTCCGCCTCCCAGTATCAGCTGCGGCAGGTTCTGCGACTTGCAATGCCTGCATTGGGGCCTGTACTGAGGGTTGCCTTGCTGGTCATAGCCGATAAGGATTTGCTCGATCTCCCCGCCACAATGGGGACAATAGTTCGGTTGCAACAGTTTCCAGAGTTCATACTGCCGTGGGGACGGTTTGAACTCGATGCGCAGGTTTCTGGGTGGTTTGAGCCTGTTGACCGCCATTAGATTTATACAATCTGAATGGTTATGTCCCTTTCGGACTCGAGTATAGCATACAGTTTTTGGAATGTAGTACGGGATTCCAAAACTTTTCCCTTGACCGTATTCTTTCCCACGATGATACAGCCGGCGGAATCGACTTCGGTATTGCCGGAATGGATCAGGATGCCGAGGAAATGCGGCACATCATGCAGATATGGCATTTTCTTCTTGTACCTGGGACTGTACTGAAGAGTGACTTTATAAGTCCCGGCAGGAATGGCAGTCTTGGCATAGACCTTTTCCTTGCAGGTACAGGAACGGCCGCGAGGAGTATCCGGACAGGTTGCCGGAAGTTCCCTCACGGCATCTTCGATGGTATTACAGAAAAATTTGCCGTCGATGGACAGGTCACCTATGGTATAGGTCTGACCTTTGAATTTGCGGTTGAGTGTCAGCTTCATACTTCGATACTATTTGTATCGAAAGAGTAGAGACGGACGCCGGCTAATGTTTATTATATGTGTTTGTAAAAGGAGGATATTTCAGGAAATGATGTATCTTTGTGAACGGATTGACAGTATTTAATCAAGAGTTAATATGACAAAAGCGGATATCGTCAGGGAAATAGCAACGCAGACCGGTCTGGAGAAGCAGGTCGTGTTACAAGTTGTCGAAGGATTCATGGATAGCGTAAAGTCTTCCATGATAAACGGCGAGGAGGTTTATCTTCGCGGCTTCGGCAGTTTCATCATCAAGCACCGTGCGGAAAAGACAGCACGCAACATAAGCAGGAATACCACGGTGATAGTGCCTGCCCACAATATCCCGGCATTCAAGCCGTCAAAAGCCTTTGCAGGAAGGATGAAATCAGACAAATAAGGTGATTATATGCAACAGGAGCGTTATTCAGATGATCCTGTTACTTTATACAGGGCAACGAGGTTGGCATTGTCCGATTGGAACAGGAAACGGCCGTTGCTTAAAAGGCATTCGTGGATGGTGTTGTCATTAGGATCCGACTCCAATAAAGCCCCCGCCTTGTTTTCATCGATAAGAAGCATTTCTATGCCTTGTACGGTGGCGGCAGTTGCATCAGCAGGAATTTTCAAAAGTTCATCCATCAGATTCATGTCGTTCATAATATCTCCGTATTTGGCTTGAGTCCCGTCAAGCATTCAATGTACCAAGACCAAAAAGCGTGGGACATAACCCGTAGCACCGAGGTTCTGGTAAACCTATCCGCAAACAAGTTAAGCCCACACAAAAGCATAGGCGAAAACTGTTTGTCCTGCGGATAAGTGAAATTTACCAGATTTCGGTGCATGACAAAAGCTAACGCTTTCCGTATTTTATTATGTCGTTCTGCCAATATGGTTTTTATGCCGCATCTGCAGAAGAACCGGCATTATGTGATAACGACCGGACGTGTAAAGGCTATTTCTTGGATTCTTCCAAGGAAACCTTACGAAACTCTTTCATCAGTTTTTCCAATTCCAACGAAGTCTTGCGGGCACGGGTACCTGCGGCCTTGTTGCCTTTTTCAATCTGAAGTGCCGCATCCGTGGAGAATGTAGCATATACTTCCTGTATCTTTGAAACCAACTCTTTCATATAAATATTATTTAAGTTATTGACTACAAAGGTAGTGAAAATAATCAAGAATAAGAGCGATTCTGTCAATATAATAAATATCACATTGGTAATCAATGACTTTTAACAGCCATTATACCGTATGATTTATCCATCAGAGAAATTGTCAAGGTGTTTACAACTTTATGGATATGTCTGGTCAGAACATTTCTTCCATCTGCCGCTTGATTTCTTCCCGCTTTGTATTCTTGTAGTAATGCTTATAGATGGTCAATGGGCTGTTACCAGCCATCTCTGCAACCACATACGGATTATTACCGGCATCTACCATCTTCGATATGAAAGAGCCACGGGCGGAATACCATGTGATGTTTTCTTTAATGCGCAACATCTTGCATGCTTTCGTCAAGGTTTGTGAAAGGCGTGTGGAAATTTGCTTGACACGTGTAGTCTTCTTGGAAGTGGTCGTGTGTTTATGAGTAAAAACAGGAAATACATAATTTCCATAACTTTGCCCACGGTATTTATTCATGATGGCTTTTGCTTTACTGAGTAATTCCGGTTTGGCTGTTTTGGGAAACTTGATACGTTCATAGACGATGCGGTCTTCCTGGACCAAATCCCATGTCAGGTTACATACATCGACATTCGCCATACCTCCGGTATAGTAGCTGAACAGGAACAAATCAAGATGCAACTGCTCTTTTTTCGTAAACAAGGTACGGTCAACATTTGCGATTTTAGCTATGACTGTTTCCGGAACTGCTCTTGAAGTGGTTTCCGGCCAATTAATATCATCACCGAGACAGAGGAAGTTATCCATATTCACCCCGTACATCTCTTTCTTTTCTGCCTGCCTGCATACGGCACGGAGCAACCTTAGTTTGTGTGTAAGTCCGGCCTTGTTGCCATTTCTGATACCTCTTTCTTTAAGCCAAAACGCAAAGTCAAGAAGAAACTCTTCTGTAATATCCGTAAAGAAATAAGAGGAAAAGGCTTTTTCATATTTTTCCTTTGTAAACGCCTGCAGTTCACGCTTGAGATAGACATACCGTTTAGCATTGGTCGTGCTGTCGACAATCTGACCGTTCTTGATGCGTTTCTTGTTTTTGAATGTCTCTTCAAGATAATCGATCATCTGCTGGACACTCTTTACTTTGACCTCGGGTTTGGCCGCCTTGATTTCATCGAAGCAATGTGATAGCTGGACGGGCGACCAGTTCCTGCCTTCCATCTCCCAGGTATCGGCGACATGCAGATATTTGGTTCGCAAATCGAAAAGCAGTTTGTTCTTGGTAGTGGCCTCCGCACTCCCTACACGGAAACTCTGAGACTTGACATCCCAGTCTTTTAATAGCCCTGTGATGTTTATAACCTTCGGCACACGGGCGTAACCGGTCTTGAAGAAAATTATCTCCAGCTTGACCATCTTGGTGTCTTTCGGGTTCTGCTTACCCCTGATGTTAATCGTGTACATAGACTGATAACGAGTTAGTTAATGACTTATTATTAATTCGCATTAGTAGGAATCAATTGGTATTAATTAACCTACATAGAAACCTACATGAAAAGAGTAGTTTCCTTAGCGAAATAATGTTTATACGGATAAATCCGTACTTGTGTCATTTACTAACTCGTTATCAATCAACTATTTTCCCTAATCACAAAAGTTGTGTCCGAAAAAAGGGTGTGCCCTCGTCGGGCGTCCCTTTTCCGTTCCGCATAAACGGTCATTCCCGCAGCAGCACCGACGAATCGCCGTAGCTCAAAAAGCGGAAGCCGTGGCCGAGGGCGTAGTCGTAAATCCGCCGCCACCCGTCGCCCACAAAGGCCGAAACCAGCAGCAGCAGCGTCGATTTGGGCTGGTGGAAATTGGTGACGATATTGTGCACGATGCGGAACTCGTAGTCCAGCGGCGTGATCATGATCTGCGTCGAGGCTTTCAGCCGGTCCAGCCCCTCGCGCTCCATATACCCCGACAACTCCTGCAACGCCTCGCGGCCCGAAAACTCCGCGGGAATGTCGTACAGCTCCCACTGCCCCACGACCCGCCCGGCATCGGGCGTCCCGGCCGTGCGGATGCGCCACGCAAGGGCCGCAAGCGATTCCAAAGTACGCACCGAGGTGGTTCCCACGGCGGTGATATGCCCCCACTTCTCCAGCAGGCGGGCCACCGTCGCACGGCGCACCTCGAAATGCTCGGTGTGCATCGGATGCCGCGCGGCGTCCTCGTCCTTGACGGGCAGGAACGTGCCCGCCCCGACATGGAGCGTCACCTCCTCGAAGGCGAATCCGCGCGCCTTCATCTCCCCGATCAGCTCGGGCGTGAAATGCAGCCCGGCGGTCGGTGCGGCCACCGAACCTTCGAACTTCGAATAGACCGTCTGGTAGCGCGTGTTGTCGATCTCCTCGCTCTCGCGGTTCAGGTAGGGCGGAATCGGAATCCGCCCGAGGTATTCGAGCAGCTGCCCGAAGGTCATCGGGGCCGTCCACTCGAAACGCACGACGCACTCGCGGCCGTGGTCCTCGACGATCCATGCACGAAGGTGCTCGGCGCAGCCCCCGCGTTCGAAATTGATCTCCACGTACCCCTCTTTCCACTTCTTGCGGTTGCCCACGATGCACGACCATGTGCAGCCGCCCGTGACGGCGAACGCCCGCTCGTAGTCGGCCGGGTCGTGCGGCTCGAGACAGAAGACCTCGATGCGCGCCCCGGAGAGCTTGTGCATGACGATCCGCGCCCGGATCACCTTCGTGTTGTTGAAAACCAGCAGCTCCCCGGCCGGCAGCACGTCGCCGATGTCGGCGAAACGCTTTTCCGCGATTTCTCCGCCGCGCCAGACGAGCAGCTTCGAGGCGCTGCGCTCGGCGAGCGGGAATTTGGCGATCCGCTCGTCCGGAAGGTCGTAATCGAAGCGGCTGATGTCGATATGTCGTTCCATATTTTGCCCGAAATTATGCGGCAAAGTTACTATTTTTTGTAACTTTGCGGCGCTGCAAGGCAATAGAAAAAGGAAAAACCCATGAAAACCGACTTTCTGGTTATCGGTTCCGGCGCCGCGGGCCTTTCGTTCGCGCTGAAAGCCGCAGCCCACGGACACGTTACGATCGTCACCAAGGGCGCGATCGAAGAGTGCAACACCAATTATGCACAAGGCGGCATCTGCTCGGTAACGTACGCCCCCGACACATTCGAGAAACACATCCGCGACACGCTGATCTGCGGCGCAGGCAAATGCGACGAGAAGGCCGTGGAACTGGTCGTGCGGCGGGCCCCGGAACTGATCGCCGACCTCATAGCCTGGGGCACGCGTTTCGACAAGACCCCCGACGGGCGTTTCGAGCTCAACCGCGAAGGCGGACACTCGGAGCACCGCATCCTCCACCACGAGGACCTCACGGGAGCCGAGATCGAACGGGCGCTCGTGCAGTCGGTGAGGGAGCATCCGAACATCACGGTTCTCGAACGCCACTTCGCCATCGACCTGCTGACGCAGCACCATCTGGGCGAATTCGTCACGCGCCACACGCGCGGACTGGCCTCGTTCGGGGCCTACGTCCTGAATCTCGACACCAACGAGATCGAGACCATGCTTTCGAAATTCACCGTCGTGGCCACGGGCGGCTGCGGCAACGTCTACTCCACGACCTCGAACCCCGTGGTCGCCACGGGCGACGGCATCGCCATGTGCCACCGCGCCAAGGCGATGACCGAGAACATGGAATTCATCCAGTTCCACCCCACGACGCTCTACAACCCCGGCGAGAAGCCCAACTTCCTGATCACCGAAGCCATGCGCGGCTTCGGGGCCATCCTGCGGCTGCCCGACGGCAAGGAGTTCATGGACAAATACCACCCGATGAAATCCCTCGCGCCGCGCGACGTGGTGGCCCGCGCCATCTACCGCGAGATGACCAAACGGGGTTCCGACTTCGTCTACCTCGACGTGACGCACAAGAACCCCGAGGCCGTGAAGAGCCATTTCCCGAACATCTACGAGAAATGCCGCTCGATCGGCATCGACATCACCAAAGACTGGATTCCCGTGACCCCTGCGGCGCACTACTGCTGCGGCGGCGTGAAGGTCGACACCAACGGCGAAACCTCCGTGAAACGGCTCTACGCGCTGGGCGAGACCTCGTGCACGGGACTGCACGGCGCCAACCGCCTGGCCTCGAACTCGCTGATCGAAGCGGTGGTCTACGCCGACCAGGCCGCGCGCCACACGGCGTCGCTGCTGGAGAAAGTCGATTTTCAGGAGGGCATTCCCGACTGGGATTTCGAAGGCACGCAGCACACCGAGGAGATGCTGATGATCATCCAGTCGAAGCGCGAGATGCAGACGATCATGTCCAACTACGTGGGCATCGTGCGGTCGAACCTCTCGCTCAAGCGCGCCATGCACCGGCTGGAAATTCTCTGGCAGGAGACCGAGGAACTTTACAACAAGACCAAGCCCAACCGCGAACTGTGCGAGCTGCGGAACATGATCGCCATCGCCTACCTGGTCATCAAGCAGGGCCGCGAGATCAAGGAGTCGGTGGGCTGCCATTACAATGCGGATTATCCAAAGGAGGGATAATCCGCATAATTAAGAATTAAGAATTAAAAATGAAAAATTTAAAAATGGGATTCGCAGGCAAACCGTCCAAAGCACAGGTTTTTCGATAACGCATGTCAAAAAACCGTCTCTTTCACAATCGCCAAGGAGGCTATTTTTCATTTTTAATTCTTAATTTTTAATTGCGCAAGTCATGACACAACAGGAAGAGATAACCCGGCGGCGGACCTTCGCCGTCATCGCCCACCCCGACGCGGGCAAAACCACCCTTACGGAAAAACTGCTGCTGTTCGGCGGCGCCATCCATGTGGCCGGAGCCGTCAAGAGCAACAAGATCAAGAAGGGCGCCACGTCCGACTTCATGGAGATCGAACGCCAGCGAGGCATCTCGGTGGCCACGGCCGTGATGGGATTCGAATACCGGGGCTGCAAGATCAACATCCTCGACACCCCGGGCCACGAGGATTTCGCCGAGGACACCTACCGCACGCTGACGGCCGTCGACTCGGTGATCATCGTCATCGACGGCGCCAAGGGCGTCGAGGCCCAGACCCGCAAGCTGATGGAGGTCTGCCGCATGCGCCAAACCCCCGTGATCGTCTTCATCAACAAGCTCGACCGCCCGTCGAAAGAGCCGTTCGACCTGCTGGACGAGGTGGAGAAGGAACTGCATATCCGCGTGCGGCCGCTGGCCTTCCCGATCTCGAACGGACCCACGTTCAAGGGCGTCTACAACCTTTACGAGAAGAACCTCTCGCTCTTCACGTCGGACGAAAAGCTCACGGCCGACGCCTCGACGGCCGAAATCTCGGACCTCGCCTCGCAGGAACTCGAAGGCTACATCGGCGAGAAGTTCGCCGCCCAGCTGCGTTCCGACGTGGAACTGGTCGAGGGCGTCTACGACCAGTTCGACCGCGACGCCTACCTGCGGGGCGAACTGGCCCCGGTGTTCTTCGGCTCGGCGGTGAACAATTTCGGCGTGCGCGAACTGCTCGAATGCTTCGTGCGCATCGCCCCCTCGCCGCGCCCGGCGCCGACCGAAACCCGGCAGGTGGAGCCTGCGGAGCCGAAAATGACCGGCTTCGTCTTCAAGATCCACGCCAACATGGACCCCAACCACCGCGACCGCATCGCGTTCCTGAAGATCTGTTCCGGCACGTTCGAACGGAATAGGAACTACCTCCACGTACGCAGCGGCAAGCAGCTGAAATTCTCCTCCCCGACGGCCTTCATGGCCGAGAAAAAGTCGGTGATCGACTTCGCCTATCCGGGCGACATCGTGGGTCTGCACGACACGGGGAACTTCAAGATCGGCGACACCTTCACCGAAGGCGAGAAGCTCCGCTTCACCGGAATTCCGTCGTTCGCCCCCGAGCAGTTCCGCTACATCGAGAACGCCGACCCGCTGAAATTCAAGCAACTGGCCAAAGGCATCGACCAGCTGATGGACGAGGGCGTGGCGCAGCTGTTCACAAGCTCGCTCAACGGCCGCAAGATCATCGGCACGGTGGGCGCGCTCCAGTTCGAGGTCATCCAGTACCGTCTGGAGCACGAGTACAACGCCGCGTGCCGCTGGGAGCCGATCTCGATCTACAAGGCCTGCTGGATCGACAGCGACAACGCCGCGCAGTTGGCCGACTTCAAGCGCCGCAAGCACACCAACATGGCCGTGGACAAGCACGGCCGCGACGTTTTCCTCGCCGACACCAGCTACGGGCTGGCTCTCGCGCAGGAGAACTTCAAGGATATCCGCTTCCACTTCACCTCGGAGTTTTAGGACGCCGCCTGACACTAAAAAACCGCCGGAGCATTCGACTCCGGCGGTTTTTCACATCAGGCTGCCGCACATCAGATCATCGGGACCTCGATGACCAGCAGCCGTGCGTTTTCGGAAGCGCGGATCAGAAAATCGTCGGCGTCCGATATGCCCATGCCGTCACGGGGACCGAGCGGTTCGCCCGCGACCTCGGCCGTGCCTTCGATCACGAAAACATAGGCCCCGTTGCCGTGAAGGTTCATGCGATACCGGGCTTCCCGCCCGGCGTCGAGGTCGAGCGTATGGAACCATGCCGTCTGGTGAATCCATCCCACGTGTTCCCCGCCGCGGCCTTCGGGAGCCACGATCAGCCGGAACTCATTGCGCTTCGCGGGCGCGAGTTCGATCTGGTTGTAACGGGGCGTATGGCCCTCGGCGTCGGTGATGACCCAGATCTGCAGGAACTTCACCGGCTCCTCGCGGCTGGCGTTCATCTCGCTGTGCGTGATGCCCGTACCGGCGGTCATCACCTGCAATTCGCCCGGCTTGAGGAGCTGCATGTTGCCCATGCTGTCGCCGTGCCTCAAGGCGCCCGAGAGAACGAGCGAAACGATCTCCATATTCTCGTGGGGATGCGTTCCGAACCCCTCGCCCGGGGCCACGGTATCGTCGTTGAGCACGCGCAGGGCGCCGAAATGAATCCGCCCGGGATCGTAGTATCCGGCGAAGCTGAAAGTATGGTGGGTCCGGAGCCAGCCGTGATCGGCATACCCGCGGGTCGCGGCTCTGTGAATCGTCTTTTTCATAATTTGCATTCATTCAATAATCATTGAATACGAACGCAAATCATATGCCGGTTATTGCGTCACTCCAACTCCAGGTTGCTCACCCGGTCGGTCGTCGCGAACCCGAAATCGGGATAGACGTAAAGTCCGAAACGCGGCTCGGTCTCGCCGTGCGTATAGGCCCAGATCGAAGCGTAGTCCTCGGGGTCCTCGCCCATCTTGCCCAGCTGGCGCAGGTAGGCGGCCAGCGACTTGTTCTCGACGATGAAGATTTCGCCCATACTGTCGATGATCGGGCTGTGGCGGCGCGTCCGGTCGTGGTCGAAACGCAGCAGACGCTTGCCCTCGGCCGTGATGCCCACCAGCCGGAACGACATGCTCTTGCCGATGGCCGGGAGGTTCAGCACGCTGCGGTCCGTGGCCAGAAACGGCAGGTGGTGACGACGCATGAAGCGGCGGATTTTCGCAGCCGTATCCGTCCCGTCGGCCAGCAAATCGTCGAGTTCGGCCGCCTGCTCCGGAGTGAGCCGCCCGTAAACCTTCTCCTCGACCTGCTCCTGCATCGAGCGGCTGTTGGGGGTGAAAACGGCGTAATTCTCCTGAAACCCCTTGACCGAGAAGGTATAGTAGCAGACCACGCCGAGCGAATTGAGCACCTGGCGCAGGCGTGTGGTGTGCCCGCGGCGCGAAGCGGCCACGGTGTAGACCAGCTGGTTGGTGATGAGCCACCCCGCCGAAAGGATCTTCCGGATGGCCTCCTCGGCTTCGGGGGTCACTTCGAGCGGCGTCTGGAAATGGGTCTGGATGATGAACTGCTTCACGCCGACGGCCGAGGCCTTCTCGCGGAATTCGCGGAGGATTTCGACCAGTTCGTCGTTGACGCGCATCGGCAGATAGGCCGGCAGGCGCGACCCGAGGCGCACGCGCTGCAATTCGGCGTACTTCTCCCCGTCGGGGCGTCGGGCATTGGCCCGGCGCTTGCGGCCGGCCATGCGGCAGACCGCTTCGAGAATGTTACGCAGCGTTTTGTTCTGGCTCATCAGGGCGTCGCCGCCCGTGATGAGGATGTCGCGCAGCTGGGTGTCCTCCTCGAAATAATTCATCAGGCGGCGCAGCTTGTGGTCCCAGCTCTCCTTGGGGCGCAGGGTCTCGAATTCGAAATTGAGGCGTTCGCTCTGAAAGTCGTACATGCGCTGGCACGAGGCGCACAGCCCGCCGCAGGCGCGGCCCATCGTGTCGGGAATCAGGATCGCCACCTCCGGGTAACGGCGGTGGATGTTGTGTCCGTCGGGCAGCAGCCACCCGGCGGCATTGGGTCGTCCGGCCTCGACGACGTCCTCGCGCTCCCAGGCGCGGATCTGCCCGTAGGTTTCGACCAGCTGCGGCGAATAAAGAATGTAACTGCGGATGGCGGCATCGTCGTAACCGTCGCCCGTGACGTCGAGCAGCGAAAGGTAATAGGGCGTGGCGAAGAAGGGCATTCCCTTCTTGCGGGCCTTCGAGAGCAGATACATCGTCTCCGACGAGAGCGAGCCAGCCAGAAAGCGGTTCAGTTCCGAGGGGCTTTTCACGGCCATCGCCAGCTGGAAGCGGAAATCGCCCCACCAGGCGGCCACCTGCCGGTACTTCTCCTCGTAGGTCATGCCGTCGGCGAACTGGAAGCGCGACGGAACCTTCGACTTGCGGTTCCCGATCTTCTGGATCAGCAGGTGGAGCATCCGTTCGCGGTTGTCGGCACGGATGGCCCGCACCCCGTCGTCCTGTCCCGAGAGCCAGCGTTCGGTGCGGCTGCGCACGCGCTGGGGCGAAGGCAGCGGAATCTCCGGAGCATCCAGCAGGCGGAAGAGATGGTACAGATCGACGAACAGGTCGGAAGGCATTTCGGGGTTTTCGAGCCTTCCGGTAAGAAACTGCCACAGCAGCGTGAGGGTCCTGACTTCCAGCTGCCGGTCGGTGGATAATTCGCGGACGCTGCGTCCGTCGTAGTCGATCAACAGTCGAATCTGCTCCGCCGCTTCGCCTTCCGCCGCCCGGTGTGCTTCCACGAACTCCCGGAGGCCCATGCGAAACCGTTCGCCGTCGCCGCTGGCGTCGGCAAGGGCTGCAAGGCCGGGAAACTCCTGACGATAAAGCAGTACGAGTTGGGAAAGGGTCAGTGCAAGCATTTTCTTTTGTTTCATAAGCATTGTCTTTTTAGAAATGGAACCATTCAAAACAGGCCGGCAGGAGCGGGGATATTCCGGCCCTCGGGTTATATGCGGGGCAACAATATAGTAAAAATTTTTAAGATCACAAGAACCCTCCCTGTAAATTCCTGAACTTTCGGCCGAAAATCCGTCAAATTTTCAAAAACACGCCCTTGAAGGCCTCTTCACCGGGTAAAAACGAAAGGTTTCGTTATATAACTTGCGAAAGTTTCGTTTTTTTATTATTTTTGTTCCGACACAACATTTGCCACCCCCCAAACCACCGAAAAATGAAAAGACTGCTGTTGCTCGCACTCTTCGCCGCCACGGCGGCCTCGGCGAAAGCCCCCGCCGAACGCTGGCTCGATCCCGAATGCTTCGAAGTCGGCCGCGCACCGATGCGCACGAGTTTCATCGCCTTCCCCACGGCCGCCGAGGCCATTCCTGAAAACGACTACACCCGTTCGCCCTTCTACCGCACGCTCAACGGCGAATGGTCCTTCCTGCGCGTGGACCGACCGGGAGCCGAACCCGAAGGGTTCTTCCGCTCCGGACACGACGACTCGTCGTGGGGTACAATGCCCGTGCCGGGAATCTGGGAGCTGAACGGCTGCGGCGACCCGGTCTACACGAACAAACCCTACCCGTGGCACAAGTTCTTCGAGGTGAAACCTCCGCTGATTTCCCATGAACAGAATTACACGGGCCTCTACCGCCGCACGGTGACCGTTCCCGCCGACTGGAAGGGCCGCGACATATTCATTCACATCGGCTCGGCCACCTCGAACGTGACGCTCTGGGTCAACGGCCGCGAAGCGGGTTACAGCGAAGACAGCAAACTCGAAGCCGAATTCGACATCACCCGTTACCTGACGCCGGGCAGCGACAACCTGATCGTGATGCGCGTCAACCGCTGGTGCGACGGTTCGTTCCTCGAAGACCAGGACTTCTGGCGGCTTTCGGGCATCGGCCGCGACTGCTACCTCTATGCCCGTGACAAACGCCGGCTGGCCGACGTACGGCTGACGCCCGATCTGGTCGACGATTACCGCAACGGCACGCTCCGCGCCGAAATCGCCACGACGCCGGGCATCGGCAGCGTACGGCTGACGCTCCGCGACGCGGCGGGCCGCACGCTCGACGCACGCACGCTCCGCCCCCGCCGCAACGCAGCCGAAACGACGTTCGAAGTCGCCGCCCCGAAGCAGTGGAGCGCCGAAGCCCCGAACCTCTACACGCTCACGGCCGAGGCCCTCGCCGCCGACGGCTCGGTGACCGAAGCCGCGGCCTTCCGCGTCGGATTCCGCAAGGTCGAGATCCGCGGCGGGCAGCTGTTAGTCAACGGCAAACCGATCCTCATCAAAGGCGTCAACCGGCACGAAATGGAGCCGAACACGGGTTATTATGTCACGCGCGAAGAGATGGTGCGCGACATCCGCGAGATGAAACGCCTCAACATGAACGCCGTGCGCACGTGCCACTACCCCGACACGCCGCTGTGGTACGACCTCTGCGACGAATACGGTCTCTACGTCGTGGACGAAGCCAACGTCGAATCGCACGGCTACCACTACCGCGACAAGTCGAAGAACCTCGCCGGCAACCCCGCCTTCGCCGCCGCGCACCTCGACCGCAACCGCCGCATGGTGCTGCGCGACTACAACCACCCCTCGATCATCGTCTGGAGCACGGGAAACGAGGCCGGAAACGGCCCCAATTTCGAACGCTGCTACGACTGGATCAAAGCCTTCGATCCGTCGCGCCCCGTGCAGTACGAGCAGGCCTCCTACCACGGAGACTACAACACCGACATCGTCTGCCCGATGTACTGGAGCTACGGGCAGTGTGAGAAATACCTCGCCGAAAATCCCCAGAAACCGCTGATCCAGTGCGAATACGCCCACGCCATGGGCAACTCGATGGGCGGATTCAAGGAGTACTGGGACATGACCCGCCGCGAACCCAAATACCAGGGCGGATTCATCTGGGACTTCGCCGACCAGGCCCTTGCCTGGCGCAGTCCCGAAGGCCGGCTGACCTACCGTTACGGCGGCGACTACAACGACACGGACGCTTCGGACAGCACCTTCTGCTGCAACGGCGTGCTGGCCTCCGACCGCTCGTGGCATCCCCACGCCTACGAGGTGAAGCACCAGCACCGGCCGATTCACACCACGCCCCGCGACCTGAAAAACGGCGTCGTGAACGTCTATAACGAGAATTTCTTCACAGACCTTTCGCCCTACCGCCTGCTCTGGGAGATCACCTCCGACGGACAGCCCGTGTTGAGCGGCACGGTCGAGCGTCTCGACGTGGCTCCGCAGACCACCGCCGCCGTGACGCTGGGCTACAAACCCGAACAGGTCTATGCCTTGGGCGGCGAACTGCTGCTCACGGTGCGTTACCAGCTCCGCGAACGGCAGGGACTGCTCGACGCACTTTATGAAGTCGCCGCCGACCAGCTGACGCTGCGCGGGGACGACCCCGCGGCACGCTTTGCCGCGACCGCTCCCGCCGGGACGCTCCGCGTGGCGGACAAAACCGTTTCGGGCGAAGGATTCTCGGTCGCGTTCGATCCGAAGAGCGGCTTCATCCGTTCCTACCGCCTGCGCAACGTCGAGCTGCTGGCCGGTCCCGTGCGGCCCAACTTCTACCGCGCAGCCACGGACAACGACCTCGGCGTGCGCCAGACCGGAAAATACCCCGACAGCCGGATGTGGGCCAAGGCCGAACCGCAGCTCACGGGCTTCGCCCTTACGCCCGGCGACAGCGAAGTGAAAGCCGTCGCAGACTACGCGATCCCCGCCGTCGGCGCACGGCTCCGTCTCACCTACACCGTTGCGGCCGACGGCTCGGTGCGCATCAGCGAAACGATGACCGCCGACCCCGCGCGCAAGGACGTCGCCGACCTGATGCGCTTCGGCATGGCCTTCGAAACCCCGGGCATGTTCGACGCCGTGGAATACTACGGCCGCGGCCCGATGGAGAACTACGCCGACCGCTCCGGCGCCGCCTTCGTGGGACGCTACGCCCAGCGCGTCGCCGACCAGTTCCATATGAAATACGTCAGCCCGCAGGAGTCGGGAACGCGCAGCGGACTGCGCTGGTGGCGGCTGACCGACGACTCGGGCCTGGGCGTGGAGATCTGCTCCGACCGCCACTTCTCGGCATCGGCCATCCCGTTTGCCATCCCGCAGCTCGACAACGGCTCGCCGGAATATGTCCGCCACCCGGGCGACCTCGTGCCCGACGGCCGCACGCACGTCAATATCGAGAGCGTCCAGTCCGGACTGGGGTGCGTCAACAGCTGGGGACGGCTCCCCCGCCCCGAATACCTGCTGCCCTACGGCGACTACTCGTTCAACTTCCTGCTGCGTCCCGTCGCCGGAGGACGGTAGCCGACGGACAACCAACGCAAAAGCCGCAACCTTTTTAGGTTGCGGCTTTTGCGTTTACATATAACGGACAAGTCCCAAAGCATGAACTCCGGGACCTGCCAATACACCGCCGTTACTATTTTTACCTTTTCGTTTGAAGATATGCTTCGTGAAGACAGTAATATTTCATTTTGAACAACACGTAGGCAATGGAAAGCAATACGACTACAATCCCGAAATAAACCCATCCGTTGACTGGCAGATAGATGGCTCCGAACGAGATCACAACCTGCAAAAGTGCATAGGCCGCAGAAACAACTACATAATGTGGCATGCTCGACAAATGGGCTGCAAAGTGAACGGACTTCCTCAAGGAGTGTACAACCGACAGCAAAACCGGTAAGACCACCTACATCCACAAACGCCTCAAAACGCCTATCTGAACTTAAAACGAAACAAGCCGCGGCTGTGGACATTTTTCCCGAATACGAACAATGCGCTCGAAGGGATATCTACGATACATTAAAACCAAATTGAGGGAGCACAGCGATATTACTAAACTACGCAGAATCAGTCTCATTCAGGAATATACAGCACGTCATTGAATGTAACCTACTTTTTTACAATTAAGCTCACAACGTACATTTGCGACACACAACAAAAAAGAAAAGCGGACGACAATTCATTGATTACCCCCCCCCTCAAAACAGGGATCGGACCCAAATGTTTTTGCCCTTTATGCATCAATATGTTATAACAGTTCTTTATTTTTAAGGTCACGGGGTTGTAGCGATCGTTTTACACTTTATGACATCTCTATACTGTGATATAAAAATGCGAATTATTTTTAATATTTCCAATAGGTAGATAATTGGCAATGTTTCGGAATTTTCAGAGTTATCCTTTTTTGCAATAAATTCATCAAGCGTCTCGCAGCCACTTTCGTCTCATAAATTACTGATGATTCTATTACTTCAACCGTGTGCCATGTTCCTGCAAGTATTACACAACCGAAGTTACATACTGATGGGGCAAGATGAAAGCGTTTTATCTCTATTGTCCATTTTTTAAAGACGCAAGGTATTCTTCATGCAAATGATAATACTTCTTTTTAAACAACACATATATCAATGCAAGCACAATAATTGCGCTTATCAAATAAATCCAATGCGCTACGACCGTATCAGGACACAAGTACACAAAGCCAAGCGAAATCACCAATTGCAGCAACGCATAGAAACTCGAAACCTTAACGTGACCTATCTTCAACTCATTCGCCATAAGTTGGTACACATGCTTACGATGCGCCTCACCAAGATTTTCATGCAACAGAATACGATGCACAATAGTCAAGCAGCCATCCACACCATATACGAGAAGGAAGATCAGGAAGGTTACATCTCCAGTTGCGAGTACAAGATTACCAATCAGAAACAGAAGTATATATGCAATCCCGATTGAACCCACATCACCAGCAAAGCATTTTGCCTTTCCCTTTTGGCGAAAATTGAAGAAACAGAATACGATATCAGCCAACACTACTGTCACAATCAACGACTGTTCCACAAAATCCATTGTATTATTCAGCAAGGCGAGTGGAATCAAAGATGCCATAGCATAGGCACCCGTTATACCATTTACGCCATCCATAAAGTTAATCACGTTTGACGCACCCACACATACGATAAGAGCCAAAATTACTATCCGCCACATATCCAAGTGCAAAATGTCCAACTGATAAAACATCATCGCCATGGCAATAAATTGAGCCACTAGTCTTACAAAATCGGGCAGAGATCGGATATCATCTATGAAACTAACACCGGCAACGAGAGTCACAGCCAAAAGGAACCAGATATATGGGAAGCTCAAAAATACGCTCCATATCCAAAGACTAAAAAGAAAAATAATTCCACCACCCCTCAGAACAATCGTCGAATGGCTCGACCTCTCATTAGGCTTATCAATAATGTTGAATGTATCAGCAATCTTAAAGTATACCAACTCTAAAGCAATAAGAATTACGAAGATGATTCCGTATATGAGAATAGTATTCATAAACAATATTACATTTTATGATTATCGTTTTAACATCCTACTATCTCATCAAGGTTCCTCAAACATTTCTCCTTCATAAAATTTTCTTCATAGAAGGCTCTACCAGAGGCACCCTTTTGAGCCAACGTCTCCTTGGCGGTTTCGGAGAGCCGGACTACAAGTTTAGCAAGCGATTGTGCATCACCAGGTGCCACATGCCATCCGCATTCAGCATCCTTCACCACTTCAGCGCCCTCACCATTTAGACTTGCAATGATAGGACGACCCGCAGCCATATACGAACTGATCTTTGCAGGAGCATACAAATTGAATAGAGGCGAATCCGTAAGCGAAACCAACATTACATCTGCTTTTTTAAAAAACAGAGGCATAGTTTCAGACGGATACCTTCCCAAAGTCAATACCGTCTCTTCAAGCCCATGTTCCTTTACAAACTGCTGTACCCAAGACATCCTGCGTCCATCACCCACAATCACCCATTTAATATCTTTGCGCTCTTTTGTCAGCAATGCAGCTTGTAGATTGCATTCCATTCCGTGAGCTTCTCCTACAGCACCAGCAAACATCACCTTGAAGTTTCTTTCATCAAAAACCATTTCTTCATCAATCCCCTTCTCATTTAAAATATCCGCGAGATTCGTGCAATCCATGTTCGAACCATTACCATCTGACCATTGAGGATAATACACAATCTTATCCTTGTAATTCCCATACTTCAGAATATTCAGATCAAAACTCTTCGAACTAGTCAGTATCTTATCACTCCACTTGTATTCACTCTTTACAAAGTGATTAAAGAATCCCAGAATATGTCTATTGTTGATACCTCCTGCAGCAGCCAGACTCTCCGGCCACAAATCCAGCACCCAAGTATAGAGAGGCACCTTACGAAGTTTCTTATAAAGAACACCAGGAGCTGACATCATAACTGGCGATAACTGCTGCACAAACACAAAATCGTACTTATGGCTGATAGCGAGAAACAGCACATATCCCCAAGCCACTATGAAATAGCTGAAATAATTCAGAATCAGCATAATCTTATTGTTGCCACGAGGAAAGATAGGCAGACGTGTCACTCGTACTCCATTCACCACCTGATTTCTGTTCTTAAACATCCCATACCCTTTATGGAATACCCCATCCGGATAGTTCGGAATGCCGGTCACTACATGCACATCATGTCCCTCCTCTGCCCAATGAAAGGCGACATCATTACCACGAAATATCTCAGGGTAGAAATACTGGCACACGAACAGTATTTTCTTCTTATTACCCATATACCTTACTTTATGCGATTATGCGATATTTACCTAACCAATTTTTGTATGCAACGGCAACTACCATCAGTCCATCGAAGAGAATCTGGCCGAAATATCGGCGATTGAATTTTGTAGCAGAATGTTGAGATAAATCCGTAAGTACTTGGAATTGATATGATACTATACATCCAGCAACGCTAAAAGTCTGTTGCCGGCAAGATGATTTAATGGAGATAGTCTCTTCCACAAATGAGGAGACATTTGTATTATATGGATCTTGAATTATCCGATATGATTGCAGAATTGGAGTTAACATACAATTAATTGCAGCAAGACTCCTCCTACTTTTTCTTAAAAAAACAAACGACCAGAAAAAAATAGAGATATTATAGATTAAATATTCTTTACAGCCCTTTTTTCCGATGCAAGATTATCTATCGTTCTTTTATAGGAATTTATTCACCAAATAAAATATTCTTTTACTTAAGAAATAAGAATGAGATAAAGTTCTTACAATAATTGACGGATATGATTTTAGGGTTGTGCAATGCTTATTTGCTTCAAATGTTACAAGAACCAATTTATATTCAGAGTATGAAATAATTTTGGCAGATGAGTGGAGTATTCCTCTTACCCAGAACGGCAGCAAGTATTTCTTCACAAAAGGAGCAGCATTCTCTGACCTCTGATAAAGATTTTGCAAGTCTAGGAAGAAAGGATATGCTTTTATAATTTTCTGTACACCGGATGCTGTCATTATCGAACCAGGGCGGTGAAGGTAGTTGTACAAAGGTTTTTTGATATGCACAACCTCATCTACATGAAGAAGGGCTTTCCAAATGAATAATTGATCTTCTCCATATGGATTATTTTCAAAAGTCAAATTGTTATCTTTGTACCAATTGATATTCAGCAATGATCCAGGAGCTAAAATCCTAATCTGACGTTTTAGGAACAATACTTGTATTTGAGAGCGTGAATATATTTCGATACCATGATCATATCCAGCAGCCTTGAATGCCTCTTCTTCTGTTACATCCTGAAAATCTGAAATGATATACTTCACATTGGGTACTGTTTCTATTACTCTTTTGAAATAGTCCAACGTGTCAGGGTGAATAATATCATCACTATCAGGAAAATACACAAACTCACCCTTTGCTATGGCAAAGCCTGCATTTCTGGCACTTGACAAACCAACATTCTTTTGATGGACAACTCGCACCTGAGGATATTGAGCAGCATACTCATCACAAATTTTAGGGCAGTTATCAGGTGAACCATCATCCACTAATATCAACTCATAATCTGATATGGTTTGGTTGAGAATTGACTGAATTGAATTTCGAAGATATTTCTCAACATTATATACGGGCATTACAACAGAGAATTTAGGTTGCATGTTTCATCTGTTTTATTGTTAAGCAATTAGAGATAAACATATGCTTTATGGCTTCATATAACCAATCAATATGACTATGAAACGGTATAATGACACTTACTGTTTTCATCATAATAAATTCAAGAATTCCATGTCGACATTAATCCTTGGCAAATAGTATATCTTCAATAGCGAAGGCTTCGTGATAGGACAAGCCACAGTACCAAAGGCATATTTATACACATCTCCCGCCAGGTGCTTGTTAGCATAACCACAAGCGTAATACGAACCATACGGAAAAGCAAACATCTCAACTGGCTTTCCAATTATCTGCTCCAGTTCACATTTGGAATCTTTCAGATCACGCAAGGCCTGTTTCCAACTGAACAAGGCAAACTCTCCATGGCTAACCCCGTGAGAGCCTATTGTGCAAAGTTCACATTTAGACATTTCAACGAGTTGCTCCTTTGTAATGAAACCATCCTTATTCAAAAGCGATACGTTCACAAAAAGGGTGAAAGGAATACTTGCTTCTTTCAGCAGAGGATACGCATTGTAATAGAAGTTTTCAGGCACATCGTCTATGGTAAGAGCATAAAAATCTTCCTCTCGTTCCCAATTCTCCAGGCGGATTGTATTCTTGGATTTCAGCCACACGAGGAATCGTCTGCATTGTTCAGTAGAGATGCGATAGGGTTCTGTCTCTTCATCCTGTATTTCGTCCCCTACCCAATGCAGCATCAGTACTCGTCCTTGCGGAGCAAAGATTTTGGAAACATTTATATGGAATAGATGACAACATTTCCCCATGAAACGTCTTAATAATTTCATTAAATTGGATTTTTTATAAACATCCCAGGATGATTATAATGCAAAATCTTAGCAGGTACGCCACCCACAGTTGCATTATCAGGCACATCCTTCGTCACAACAGCGTTTGCTCCTACTGTTACATTATTACCAATCTTTATGTCACCAATAATTACAGCCCCAGCACCAACAAAACAATTATCTCCGATTATCGGGGCTTTTCCTCTGCCATTACCGCCTATTGTCACAAACTGATGCAACGTGCAGTTTTTTCCGATTTTGGCGTTATAGTGAACAACTATCGGTAAACAATGTGGTAGTTCCAACCCCGGGCCTATAGTGCACATTTCCGAAATCTGGACACCGTACTTTCTTGTTAGTCTAACTCGTTGAATCTTTGCAAATGTGCGAATAACGCGATTATTCGACTTACAGCACCTGAACCAAAAAATAAATTTTAGACTGGAGTTCCTTGCGAGAAAGACGTTACGAAAGATGCGCACGAAGGATACCCCCCCCCTCACACCGAGCCATATCGCTAAAAATCAAGTATTTAATATCCATTGATTTCATTTACCCTCAAACACTTTTTTAATGAGATTCAACTGATAGTGTGGATTCCAATAGTCATCAATCTCCTTGTAGCATGTCTTACGAACCTCCTCACGGCACCCGCTTTTTAAAGCAAACCACCGCGAGATACTACGAGCAAGGTCATCAACGTTGTCATATTCAAAGAAGTCTCCCGTCTGTCCAGGAATGATTGACTCAAACTCAGGCATCTGCCGCTTAAAGTTATTGTGGGAAATAGCAGGACAACCGAACATCAGCACATGCATTGCTGTAAGTCCGATATTGCCAGGAGCTACACAAAGGTCTGCATTATATATGAGTTCGGCATTCGTTTTCTCATCGAAGCATGCACCGTAGAACCACGTATTATCCCGAAGTTGATATTTAGCAACTTCTGCTTCCAATAATTGACGCATTTCACCATCCCCAACAAAAGCGATATTATAGTTCTCGCCCTTTTGCTTGAGAATGCCTACGGCCTTTACAATCTGATCAAGTTTCTTGACGGAAGTTAAACGGCCAATGAAGACGACTGTTGGAAAGTCATTCTTGAAATGCTCTTTGTAAATATTAGACTCAACTATGCTATTGCGAAGTTCCAACTGCTTATCGTAATCAAGCGAGTTCCTAATAACATGAAGTTTTCTAGCATCGAAGCCATTCTTAATCATTTCACTTTTGGCATAGTTTCCATATAAGAAGAAACCATCCACCTTTTTGAAGAAAAATTTTTTGACGATCTTTTGAAAACGAGATTCCTTGCCATACCATCCATGAGTCCATAGATAAATCTTGGAATAATTCATACCCTTTCCCATTCTCTGAAGGAGCCACCACTCAGATAAACTTCGAATAACTCCTGGGCAAATAATAGCGTCATACCGCTGAAGGTTTAGCTTCTTGATTCCTTTATAGTACACGACTGTGCCTAGAACTTTCGTCTCTTCCATGGATAGGTCACAATGCTTGAGCAAAGAGTAATCGAACAACTTCAGATTACGCTTCGCATTACCACAGAAGAACCAATCCACATCCAGTTCTTTGTCCATCAACTTATATATCGCTTCCCTATATGATGGTGCATAAGGGAAGAGCATCGCAATTTTCTTTGCCATATAATTACATTTCTATTTCGGCTTTGGCAGACAGCATCGAATTGCAATGTGTCGCATCCACTTATGCTATTAGAAATCTATATTTGATGTTACTGCATTCTTAACATCCTCTCAATTGCCCACCGATGGCTTTCGCATTGAAAATTATTGAGCATCATCGGGATATCCGGACCTTTCAGCAAACCATAGGCTGCATGAGAAAGAACGTGTATGTTGGTAGTTGGAGCAATCGCTGCCAAACCTCTGAGCAGGTAGAGTTTATATTCTGGCCAAAGAGCTTTGAGGTCCCTATTCAAATAATCCCAATACTTGTCTTCATTGCTCAAGAGTTCGCACAAGTAGTCATTGTACTTCTTACATTCCATACTTTCATCATGTTCAAGACTAAATTTTGAGAATTTTGTATTATGCACATCGAAGGAAAGATTCTTGTTCTCATCGATGTTCATCTCAACTACCAAACCCTTATACCAATTTGCTCCATGCTGACTAGAGAAGAGTTGGAAGAAAAAGTTGCCAAGGCTGTAGTAGATCATTTTCCCCTTGTACTCTTCCCATCCTTGTGGAGTATGTGGATGAGATGCGATAACTGCGTCGGCTCCCATGTCGACAAACTCCCTGTAGCGAGCTCTCCACTCTGGAAGAGGAACGACCATATCTTCCACACCTGCATGAGGAAGCACAACCAAAACATCACACACCTTCTTTGCATTCAGGATGGTCTTATTTACCATAGGATGATTGATCCATGCAGTACCGTAATCCAATGACGTTGCATCGAGCCCTAAAGCACCAAACTCCTTGTGAACCAAGCATAAGAGGCCAACATTAACACCATCTTTCTCTATAACATGCAGACGGTATGCGTCATCAAAACAGCCTGCACCAATGATACGTGTTTCACCCTTGAATGCCTTAATAGACGCCTCACATCCTTCCTGATCTTGATCCATCATGTGATTGTTCGCCAGCATGATAATATTGACGCCAAGATTTTCAATGAATGCTGGAGAGTCTTCTGATTGAGTCAACGAAGGCCCACTTTTGCATATCGGCTTTCCCACACCTCTCACAGGGGCTTCAAAATTGACTGCCACATAATCTGCATCTTTAAACAAATTCTGTAGTCGCAGGTCAACCTGTATGCTTTTAGGATCTTGGCTTACGAAATCGCCACAAAAAATAAACTTCATACTGAAGATTATTCGTCAAACTTACGCCCGAGGATTTCTACCCCCTCGTTCGAGTATGAATTCATGATGCCACCCCACGGGCTGAATGTCAGCTCACCGAAATAAATCTTTCCATCGAAATCGTAGAGATCTACTCTGACAAATTCGAAGTCGCTGGAGAGTGTTTCTGCAAGGGTTACCATCTCGATCAAGTGTTCAGGTTTTGGCGGCATGCTTGCTGGCATAAATTCAGGCTTGGTGTAAGGGAGTTGTTGCCAGTTAGTGTCCAATGTGCAATATTTAGCTCCGGACTCACGCCCGCATACCACGAATACATCTGCCACCTTGCCTTTGATGCAGTGGAACTTATAGTCAGTAGGAAGAGTAGCACCATCACCCATCAGTTCCTCTGCTAGAATCATCGGCTTAATGGCGCAATAATGAGGCTCTGTATTACGAAGATGTGAGACTTCCAGAAGAGTTGCATCCATATTCTTGACGACAGTAAGAATATCTATCTTTGACTTATCAGTACAAATATAGTGTCCACCACTACCGTTATTTGCTTTTAGGATGAAGCGGTTAGGCAGTTGGTCAAAAGGAATCTGACTGGCATTCTCCCAAGCACCAAACTGCTTCAGGAGAATCCCTTCAAGCCCCTTCGCCTTCACATACTCACGCACCTTCACTTTATCTGCATAATCCGCATACTTCAAGAAATCCTTCGAGAGCATTGATGAAAGAATTCTCTCCGACAGATCTTTAGGATGCTTGAAATTAGGCAGATGTCCACGGTGACGATAATAACGGATAGTGTAATTCACGCGCTGTCCCAACACATTAGCGATAATGTTCGCTAATTTAGAATTCAACTGGCTTCTCCAATTGCCTTTATCTTCAACTACTGGCATATTAATTTAGTTTGGTATAATACATGTAGAATTTGATTGCACAAGGCAAAACTTCTTTCATGTGATTTTCGATGAGATTGCATTTATCGAGCATTTTGAAACGCCACACGACCTTTCTAAATGCAGACTTTGTTATTGCCGTCCTTTGCTTATGAGTTGCAGAATTCTCAATTATAACAGAGTGAATACGCTTTCTCCAAACGGGGAAACTCAACTCCTCAATAAAAGTTTTATAGGACTCCTCATATACTCTCTTATAGTTCTCATGATTCTTAACAATATCAGAAAGCCGATCAACAAATGCCTTTACATCCTTGTGAGGGATAACGTAGCCATTTATTCCGTTTCGAATAATCTCCTGATTTGCAATTTTGAAGTCTGACACTACTGGAATACAACCTATTCTCATTGCCTCCAACAAAGCCATTGGAAAACCTTCTCTTCGAGAAGGAGCAAGGAATACATTACATGAGGCTATGATTTCCGCTGCTTTCTGTTGAGGGATAAGACCAGTTACTATCACTCTTTCATCTTCTGGCAATACCTGGCGAATATCATCAAACGGTTGGAATTTCTTAAGCGGAGGAGTCGTAATACCTAACCAATAGAACTCGAAAGACAAGTTTGTTTTACACAACTTATGTACAATAGGAACCACAAGGTCTGGAGATTTGCTTGCTGCAGACCCTCCGGCAAAAACAATCTTTACTTTGTCAGCTGCCATCTTGGACTTTTTCATAGCCTCTGCTTCAGGATTATCTGCAACAGAATTGAACACTACCTTGATTTTGTCGTTATTCTTTATACCGAAGCGATGGCTGATGTAATCCTTACAACTGCTGGACAATGCTATAATATTGTCAATATACTCGTTATTGAAGGCTGCATTATCGCAATCCATCGTACCCAATGAATGAGATACTGTAATCAAACGTGTCTTATCATCTACAAATGCCGCTAACAACGACATGATATGTGAATTACTATTGATTATCACATCATAGTTCTCAACCTGCAATTTGTTCAGAAGTTCAGACGCATCTTCAAAATTATAGATATTGATTCCGGTTATAGAATATATCTTTGCATATCCTCTATACGACTCAATATTTTCATCGACCAATAAATGCATCTCATTCTCCACATTCAAAAGGCTACAAAGCTCTCTATTGAAGGAAGGAATGCCCGCATTAGGTGTTACGGATGAGGTCGCTAATAGTATTTTCACCTATTTTCTACTTTTTATTAGTTTTGCAGGATTTCCACCTACAACGGAATACGGCGGAAAGTCCTTGGTTAGAACTGATGCCATTGCTATGATGGATCCGTCTGCAATAGTTCTTCCAGGAGTCATATGTACATCTCTGCCAATCCATACATCATTACCTATTTGAGTAGTCTTTTTTTCTGTACTTCCTTGTAATGCCATTGGTAGAGACACATCAGAGACATCATGATTAACATCGAGAATAAAGCAATTGGGGCCCATCATTACATAATCCCCTATGATTGTTCCGTTGGGGATTTGGGCATTTATTCCGATACCGGAATAGTCGCCAATCTCAATATCTACTCCTGAAGCAAAATAAGCTTTACGCTCAATGTTCACATGCTTCCCACACCTCTTAAATATCTGTTTACAAATTAGGTAACGAATTTCACCCCCTATATTGCCAAATGTGTTGGATTTAGGTAAATACCGAGCGAAGCCATAGTACAAAACCAAATAGAATATCTGCTTTATCTTGATTTCTTTTCCTTTAATTCTCATAGCGCACTATTTCTCTAATTCAACAAACCGACGAGCAACATTCTCGATTCGATAGTTATCCAAGAAGTCAACCTTACGCTCGCCCGAATAATCTCCTTCATAGAACTTCAAGAAAGCAGAAGCGTCAGAGAAATCATTCGTCACATCCAGCACAGGGCGGCCTGCTATGCCATAATCAATCAACTTACTTGGAGTTTGGACCATCGATGGATTTGTGACGTTGATCAGAAAGTCTGCCTTACTACACTCCCATACCACGTCCTCGCGACCTTTGCCTGTGATGTACTCTATCTGACCGTTAGACTCCTTTACATACTTTTCTTCAAGAGGAGTGCGCATCATCATAATAAATCTATAAGGCTTATTAAACTTTAGGAGATAGTCCATAAATGAATGAGGATCGCGAACACCAGGATATATAGACCCCATAAAGAGAAAGGTAGGAACAACATTCTTTTTGTACTCCGCAATTGGAGTCTTTGAGATATCAAAACCTTGAGGGATCACTCGGATCTTACCCCAATACCGCTCGTAGTAGCCCTTATAACTCTCCTTGGTAGGTACTGCAATATAATCACACATTGAGCACCACATATCCTCAAAACGCTTCATGAATTTTGGTGCTTTGATAAACGGATTGAGCATAAACGGGTCTCCGCAATCGCAAATCCAGGTCTTTGGGAAAATTTCTGGATAGAGTTTTTTGGCACGGGCAGCCCCGGAATGAATTGAATGTGGATATGCAATGGTAATCAGCATATCCATATTCGGATTTTCTTTGATAATCTTCCCTACTGAAAAATGGAATTCGCATTGAGGCCACATTAATAAACGATGGAAAAAGTGGAACATAAACTTATCAAAGTGATTGTATCTCTTTGTCTCATCATTAGCGGCTGTCGCAAATTTCGGATTTATGTCGCGTCTGATTACTCCCGTATCTTTGACATATTGGGTATAGTCATATTTGCCGTGAACCGTATAGAGAATCACTTCATGCCCCATCTTCACAAGTTGTTCAGAGAGTTCAGTCGTGCGAAACGCTCGAGGCCCCTGTGCGGGATATGCATGATTTGATATAATCAAGATCTTCATAAGAAAAGATATTTTATTACTGTTAATGGAGCTGGAAATGCGTATAGATAAAGTTCGGTAATAGCGCTCATTCGTCGATACCAATAAAGAAGAGAGTAAGCATAAATGAACGGAACTACATAGAAGTATTTATCATATTTCTTTAAGATTTCATAGTTCTGCGCCCAAACAATAACCAAGAATGGAATTACAAAATATTGAAATCTCCCCATCGATGGAATTCCAGAAAGGAAGTTGGTTATAGCTGCCAATGCAAGCATGATAGTCAATAGATGACCCGCATGTGGATTCCGGTTTATCTTCCTGCGATTGATAATAAGTAAAAAAGACAATAGTATATGAAAATATCCGGGCAATGCAATCAAGAAGTCTGCATAAGCAGCCCCATATTCACTCACACCACTCATTCGCTCCAACGCCATCTCTGACTCTGTATACGACCATATCTGATTTTGCATGAATTGTGGCAATAGAAAAGAATAGTCGTTTAATACATTCAAATAGGAAACTGCAGATACAAAGGACGAAGCAATAAAAAGTACTATTGTCACACTCTGGAATCGGCTCAACAATAATGCAATTGCCATAATTGCCACCCAAACGACTGAAGCCCCGTGAATTAATGGCATCAGCAACAGAAGTACAATCTTCTTATAATCTTTTTCGACAAAAAAGTTGAGTGCAACATATACACCTATCCAGGCTGCCGTCCAGAAACGCACTCCATTGATATTGTATATAGGATTACTATAACAGAACATGAAAAGCAATACATAGAATACTATGTTATTACTTACCTTATTATGGCGTAAGAATATCTTCAGCGACTTGATGTAAAAGAAACCGAAGACTGCTGCATATATTAGGTAGGTCCAATGGTAATTATCGGAGAATCGTCCAACAAGGAAATTCACCGTCAACGTATAAATATCCTTGATATTCGACTCAAACGCGAAATACTCATTGATCTCTAATACATATTGAGACCAGGTATAGCTATGTTCTACTAAAAAATCTTCTACATATCTAAAAGAATCCGCAGCCTCACTTACTGCACAGAAAGCGACACCAAACACTAAAAACCATAAATATAAGAACCAGTGTGATACTCCATCTCTAATATCTTTTATCGATGTTATTGCTGAAATGAATGGATTTATGAGGAACAATATGAATTTTTCTCCTCTATTATTATTGCCTACCATCAATTAAGTATGATTTTTATGGTAAAATTTTCACAACTGCATTTAGTCTTGATTTGTTCTTTAAGAACCCACCTGCAATATCTCGATAAGTAACTTTGCAAATCCAACAAAGCACATAGTAATCTACCAAAAAAAATCCCAAGCAGACAAACAACACAATGAACTTATTCATGTTTAGAAAGTCTAAAAGAAGAAATGGTGGTAATGACGCTAAAACCGAAATCATAATTAGTATCGTCATCGGCCTTGGTGGCAACAGCTCTGTAATCTTCTTGTGTGCATAGTTTGCAATGACACGCAGCAAGAGCCAGATTTTAAACAGCTTGCACAACTCTGAAGTTATCGCAACATAAACCGCAGAATCAAAAGTTTTACATACAACGTATTCTGCCATTACAATCATAAATGCTGCTATCATGTGCGCATTGGCATAAGAGTTAGTCTTACCAATAGCAAGAATGATCGGATAAAATGGAATAATATAAAATAGTCCGCTCAAATTCTTAATGACAAAGTATATTGATGATTGAGCATATATATCTCCGTACATACAGGTCATAATCGGTTCAGCGAAGAAGACGCTAAAAATCAGCATCGGAAAAATGAGTTTTGCGGACTTCAAGAGAGCTGAGTTCCAAACAACCAGAGTCTCATTGCTCATTCCATCTCCTTTGTCCATTCCAGAGAAAACCGGGAGGAGAACGGCGGATATAGAGCCCAATATCATTCCTACCAATGGTAGCTCCATGAATCCATTCGAAAACTCTGCAAAAGTCTCGTTACCGAAATATCTACTAATAAAAAGCTGGGTTGCCGACGATATGATCACGCCCCATAAGGATGCGTATAAAAGCGGGAGTGCAAACTTGAATATCTCCTTATATGTCAATGAACTCTTTTGATGCTCTACATCTTTTACTGGCCAAGATTTCAAATAGAGAGCGAGGAAGAACGTTATCAGAGAAGCAATATCAAATCCAATAATAGCGCATATATAGTTTCCTGAGAAAATAACCACCGGAAAAACAATGCATATAATAGTCAGAATTCTGGTAGCTATCGTGTAATATGCCAAATACTTAGTCTTGCGAAAAGATGCGTAAATAGCATCCAGTCCCATTGTAGGCAACAGAAGAAATGGTGTTGGAGAAAACACGATCAATGCCGACCTCAGATCCGGATTGTTCATTACGGATGCTATCGGGCCTGCACAACACAGGAGAAATAGAGAGAATGCTGCTCCAAGAATAAAAAAGATCTTCGTTACCTTGGATATGATATCCCTTGAATAGTTTGTCGCGTATTTTGGCAGAAAGTATGCATATGCTTTAGGCAGACCAAGTGTAAATACTGCAAGTAGAGTGCTATACACATACATCACCTGTTTGTAGGTTCCGTAGTCTCCTTTGTCGAAAAATCGACTCAGGATCATAGAACTGATGATACTTACAATGAATGAAAAGAAACTGCCAATAGCCACCCAAGCGGCTTGTTTGGAATTTGATGTTTGCCCGAGCGACATTCTATATATCTAAATACTTCGTTCTTACGGATTCGAATTTCTCCTTCGGAATATATCCGTAATATTCATTTTCTAAATGCCAAGGTTGAAAACACTCCTTGTCGAGATACTTGACGACTTTGGCAGGCACTCCTGCCAATATGCAAAAGCCATCAGGAAAACTTTTGGTTACTACAGCTCCCGCTGCCACGATTGTCCTTGGTCCCAAAACAACACCTGCTGTAACAATGCTATTCATGCCTATCCATGAGTAATCCCCTATCACTATCGGAGCTGCATTATATTTCCTCTGATCATACAAATCATGATTAGCACTCAAGATTCCTACATTTGGCGCTAACTGCACATAATCTCCGAAATGAACTGTTCCTGCTCCTTGTATATAGCATCCCGGCCGTGCTATTGATGCGTTACAACCCACATAGACCTTTCTTGCATTTGCAATCGTACATGTCGGATGAACTGGATAATACCCCCCCCCTCTACCACAACTACCTATTAACCTGAACCTTATATAATTCCAATAGGACTGATTATGCACTCCTGAACTTGCAGATTTAACGAATGATGAGTAGAAAGGAATTAATACTTTGATAACTTTCTTGATTGAATTCATCTCATTTTCTTTTTTAATAACGCCCTAACAACCACTTGAATGGTTTATACTGGAATAATTTCATTAGAAGGCAGCATAACATGTATTCGGTTGTTAACAGCAATAACAAAGCGCCGACGAAGGATAGTATGCTTATTGGCTGTATCCAAGCGTAAAACAATTTGAAAAAGTATACCAGAGGAGCAAAGTGAAGTGCATATACCACCAGACTGTTTTGGCCCCAAAATTCAAGGAAACTGCACTTTTTTATCTTCTTACATATTACTATGAGGAACAAAGTTCCGCAGACTGAAAGTATTAAGAAGAGAGGTATGGTCTTGAGTGAAACCGATAGAGAGGCCGTGATATTTGGGCTGCGCCAGAAGTTGATCAATGCCAACAAAGGATATGAATACAAACAATACTTCAATGCTTTCTCGTAGATCGACTGATTTTCTTTGAGAAAGAGGCCAAGAGCTACGAAGAAAGATGCTACCAATCCGTGTTGATAATAGAACGGATTGCTTCCGAGATTGAATTGGTTCAAAGCCACTCCTGCTATCAATAAGACGAATGTAGCGATAAGCATAATAATTAGAGCATCAGTGACCTTTTGAATACTGTAGCAAATTACTTTAGCAATGACAAGAGCCTGAATGAACCATAGTGTACCACCACTCTTTATTGTTTTCAATAAAGTTGTGGAAATGTCTTGATGAGTCACCATCAAAGCATACATAGTGTCATTCACCAATGATAGTGCAAAAAGCGGAAGGACTAAACTTTTAAGTAAGGATTTAAGAAATGTCTTGGGGTCTTTCCTGAAGTTCGAGCAATAGCCGGAAATTAAGAAAAATGCCGGCATGTAGAAACACGTGAAAATAGAATTCCATCCATACACATATTCGAAATAATCATTCTTAAAATCAGTTCTATTGAGTGCCGACCTGAAATGTGCAAACACGAGCAAGATTATCAGCGCACCTTTCACAACATCTAAATAACTGATTCTATGCGAATTCCCCCCCCCGAAATTCCGGCAGTCGTCACCCTTATTGAGTTAAGTCGGGTCTTATCTTTCTGCATTCTATTATGTTTATATCAATCTGAATATTTTGACAATAATGTACTTTATTTTTGTCTTAAACGAGAGTCTTCCGATACGTAATTTTATCTCTGGCAAGAGCCTCTCTGTTAGCTTTATATGCCTGTAATGAAGCCGCTTGCTGTATAAAGAATCCAGTTTAACCGGTAAGTACTTGCTGTAGAAATAATCATTGATGATCGCCGTTGAACCTGTTGCCAAGAAAGCTTTGTACACAATATTTATACATCGAATGATGTCGTCACTTGTATCTTTTGACGTTCTTGTTATCGAAGATTCGTTACCAGAATAATAGAAATAATTTCTCGGCTGATCGAGTATCAGAATCTTCTTTGCATGGGTCGCACACGCTATTGAAAATGCCTGATCCTCTAACATTACCATCTTTTCAGGGAACGAAACCTGATGGTCATCTACAATACCCTTTTTGACGAAAAGGCTGTGAGTATAACCTCCTACACTCTCATTGACAAAATATTCTTCTCTTGTGACTATCTTATAATTAACATTCTTGCTTTCATCAGAATTGACGGCTTGTGGATTATATCTTTGCGGTGTACGACGACTGAACAATCTCACATAGTCGATATGCTCATTTCCGATTGCTTTGAAAATGGATTCATACATAGAAGGTCCGATGTAGTCATCTGCGTCTATGAATGAAATCCATTCTTCATCTTCTATTTTGTTCAAAGCAAAGTTTCTTGCACTTGCCGCTCCTGCATTGGGTGTATGAAAGACTCTGATTCTCGCATCCTTCTTTGCATAGTCATCAAGAATGGATGCTGTATTATCTTTCGATCCATCATTGATGCAATATGCTTTCCAGTATGGATAAGTTTGCGCGAGAATGGAATCCAGGCAATCCGTAATATATTCTTCAGCATTATAGACGGGGAGAACTATCGCCCCCTCATTTCATGCAAATTTCTTATAATCATATATTTGCACTTATCATCAAATGTGGTATATCTTCTCAATCTTATGCAGCATATTGCAACAGTCGAGAATGACCTTGCCTTTCAGGCGCTCTTCGTTGTCGAGAATGTGCTGGTGCTTAATCAATACAATTATCATATCCATATCGTTCAGGAACTCATCGAAGTTGTTGTATTGGTTCTCGGCAATCTTGTGCTCCTCGAGGAACGGATCGTAGCAGCAAAGAGGCCGCGCAAGGTGACGCTCTTGAGCCTCGAGCATCTGGAGAGCTGGTGACTCGCGATAATCGTCGACATTTTCCTTGTAGGTAAGGCCATAGAGACCTACCTTGCGGTTGTCGGTGATGTTGTTCTCCTCCATGATTTCATAGATGCGGTTGAGAACGAAAGCAGGCTGCGAATCGTTGGTCTTCATTGACTCATCGATTACCTTTGCGAGCTGAGGATAGTCGCCTACGAGGAACCAAGGATCAACAGAGATGCAGTGACCACCTACACCTGGACCTGGCTGGAGGATATTGACACGTGGGTGCATATTGCAGATACGGATAATCTCGTATACGTCCATGGCGTCGTGACGGCAGATGCGTGCAAGCTCGTTGGCGAAGGCGATATTGACAGCACGGAAGGTATTTTCAACGACTTTAGTCATCTCAGCTGTACGAATATCGGTAACTACGATATCGCCTTGGCAGAAACTGGCATAGTAAGACTTCACTTTCTTGCCAATCTCACGAGAGTCAGCACCTACGGTACGATTGTTATGGATCAACTCGTAAACCATATTGCCAGGGATGATGCGTTCAGGTGCATGCACAAGGTTGATGTCTTCGCCAATCACGAAGCCATTCTCCTCGATGATAGGACGCACGAATTTGTCGATAGTACCAGGGCTAACGGTTGATTCTATAACTACGGTTGCACCTTTAAGACAAACTTTCATCACTTCCTTAACAGCTGTTACTACATAGCAAGCGTCAACTTTCTTTGAGAACTTGTCGTATGGAGTTGGAACAGAGACAATGTACATATCTGTCTTCTGGTACTCGGTGGTGAACTTGATACCTGCTTTGAGGGCATTTTGAAAGAGTTCGTCGAGGCCGTCCTCCTTGAAGGTCGTGTGACCTGCGTTAAGGGTGTCAACAAGCTGCTTATTATAGTCAGTCCCGATAACTTCCACTCCGTGAGAAGCCATCATAAGGGCAGTCGGAAGCCCAATGTACCCCAATCCAATTACATTAATCATATTATTAAGTATTATTTTAATTATCTTGTTGATTATTTCACGCCATAACGATCTGTCTCTTTGTCGGCAAGAACGTCTGCAATTCGGCGGCATGCCTGACCATCACCATAAGGATTTACAGCCTTGCTCATCTTCTCATATGCGGCTGCATCGTCGAGGAGTATACTGACCTCATTCATGATTTTATCATAATCGGTACCTACAAGATGTACAGTACCAGACGCAAGAGCTTCAGGGCGCTCGGTGGTATCGCGCATCACAAGAACTGGCTTGCCAAGACCTGGCGCCTCCTCCTGAATTCCACCAGAGTCGGTAAGGACAATAGTAGCCATGCTCATGAGGTGAACGAACTCGAGATACTGAAGAGGTTCGATAAAGAAGAAGTTTGGACGGGTGAGGTCTTCACCAAACACCTCGTGAATTGGTTTGCGCACATTTGGATTGAGGTGCATTGGGTAAACGAAATCAACCTCAGAATACTTTTCTGAAAGGTCCTTCATGGCGGTCACCATACGAATGAAGCCGTCGCCGAAGTTTTCACGACGATGGCCTGTGATAAGGACAAGTTTCTTTCCGTTTGAAAGTCTTGCAACATCGTAACCAGCTTGTGCAAGTACGTTATCCTGCTCTTTAGCAAGAGTCTCATCGGTCTTGAGCTTGTCAACTACCATATGGAGGGCATCAACAACCGTGTTGCCCGTTACGTAGATATTGCCATGAGCCTTTTCGTCAAGGAGATTCTTCTCGGAGAGTGGTGTCGGTGAGAAATTGTAGGTAGCGATACGACCGGTAATCTGACGGTTCATTTCCTCTGGCCAAGGACTGTATATGTTGTGAGTGCGGAGACCTGCCTCTACGTGACCTACGGGAATCTGGGCATAGAATGCAGCAAGAGCACCTGCGGTTGAAGTAGTGGTATCACCATGTACGAGCACTATATCAGGACGACACTCCTTGAACACATCACGAAGCCCTGTGAGCACGTGTGCTGTCACATCGGTAAGATCCTGGCCCTGTTTCATGATGTTGAGGTCGATGTTTGGAGTAACCTCAAAGATTTTGAGCACCTGATCAAGCATTTCACGATGCTGGCCGGTTACGCATACGATAGTCTCAAACTCCTCTGAACGCTTCTGAAACTCCTTCACCAACGGACACATCTTGATTGCCTCTGGTCTCGTTCCGAAGACTAACATTATTTTTTTCATATATTATCCCTTTCTATTTCTCACGTGCACGATTATATGCCTGCCAATGTAGTTATAACACATCCTTACGCCATACCATCTTATTTACTACACCAACGTAGCTCTGAATGATCTTGACAACCTTGCTGGATACATCATCGACATAGTCAGGTACCGGAATACCATGGTTGCCATTTGCAGTCATTTGGACAGCAAGGTCAATAGACTGAAGAAGTCCCTTGGTATCGATACCGCTCAAAATAAAGCACGCTTTATCGAGAGCTTCCGGGCGCTCTGTTGATGTACGAATACAGACAGCAGAAATTGGCTTACCAATCGAAGCATAGAAAGAACTTTCCTCGGGAAGTGTACCCGAATCGGACACCACGCAGAAAGCATTCATTTGCAAGCAATTATAATCATTAAACCCAAGAGGCTGCTGAATCTGCACGCGTGGATCGAGTTGGAATCCAGATGCAGCCAGACGATTGCGCGACCGTGGATGGCAACTGTAGAGAATTGGCATATCATACTTTTCTGCCATCTTATTAATAGCGGTGAAAAGAGAGGTGAAATTCTTCTCTGTATCAATATTCTCCTCACGATGAGCAGAGAGGAGAATGTATTTGCCTTTCTCCAATCCAAGACGCTGGTGTATATCTGATGCCTCAATTTCTACAAGATTCCCGCGAAGCACTTCTGCCATAGGAGAACCGGTCACGTATGTACGCTCACGAGGAAGTCCACATTCCGCAAGATAACGACGTGCATGCTCTGAATAAGCCATATTAACGTCAGAAATGATATCAACGATACGGCGGTTTGTTTCCTCTGGAAGACATTCGTCCTTACAACGGTTACCTGCCTCCATATGGAAAATAGGAATATGAAGACGTTTAGCCCCAATCACGCTCAAACAAGAGTTAGTATCACCAAGAACAAGGACACCTTCAGGTTTTGTCTGAACAAAAAGTTTGTATGAGCAGTTGATGATATTACCGCAGGTAGCACCAAGATCATCTCCTACTGCATCCATATAAACCTCAGGATCCTTCAATTTGAGATCCTTGAAGAACACTCCATTCAGGTTGTAATCATAGTTTTGGCCTGTGTGAGCGAGGATAACATCAAAATACTTGCGACACTTGTTGATGACAGCAGCAAGACGGATAATTTCAGGGCGAGTGCCGACAATAATGATCAGTTTCAACTTACCGTTTTTCTGCCACTTAACGTCGCTATAATCAAATTTGGGAGTTTTAACAGCCATAGTTTATTCCTTTTCGACTGGATCAAAATAGGTATCTGCTCGATTGGGGTTGAATACCTCATTGCAATACATTACTGTCACCAAGTCTTCGGTTTCACTTAAGTTAATGATGTTGTGAGTATAGCCTGGAAGCATGTGGACGGCCTGAATCTTCTCGCCGCTTACTTCATAATTCCAGATCTCGTTGGTACCCTCCTCACGAAGTTGAATAAGACCATGTCCGGCCACTACGATAAAAGTTTCCCACTTGCTGTTGTGCCAATGTTCTCCCTTTGTAATACCAGGCTTGCTGATGTTGATGGAAACCTGACCATTATTGAGCGTATGAATAAGTTCAGTAAATGAACCACGCTGATCAACGTTCATTTTGAGGTCGTGGATAACTTTGTGCCGAGGCAGGTAGCTGAGGTAGGTAGTCATAAGCTTGTATTCGAGGCTGCCTTGAGGCACAGCCATTGCGGTCTGCACCTTACTCTTTGGTGGATTTACAGAAACAGCGCATTTATTGATGATGTCCACAATCTCTCCGAGAGTGGTTCTGTGGGTAACGGGACAAAAGCAATATTTTCCTCCAGCAGTTGGAACAACGTTGAGACCTTCGAACTCACAACGATGTTCCTTGCCGATGAGGGCTCCAAGCATTTCATCTACCAGATCATCAATGTAAAGGACTTCCATCTCTACACTGCGGTCGTTAACCTGAATTGGGAGATCATTGGCAATATTGTTACAGAAGGTAGCAATGGCACTATTATAATTAGGACGACACCACTTACCGAAAAGGTTTGGGAAGCGGTAGATGAGCATTTTGGCCCCTATTTCCCGTCCGTACTGGAGAAAGAGGTCTTCACCAGCTTTCTTGCTACAACCATATTCAGAATTGCCAAAACGACCAGTGAGGGAAGCTTGGGCAGAGCTAGAGAGCATCACGGGACAGCTGTTTTTATGTGCCTTCAGTGTGTCAAGCAGGACGCCGGCAAAACCGAAATTGCCTTGCATGAACTCTTCCTGATTCTGTGGACGGTTGATACCGGCAAGGTTGAAAACAAAATCAGCTTCAGCACAAAAGCGGTCAAGTTCTTCCTGGGTATTACCAAGGTCATACTCGAAGACTTCATCTACCTGTACACCTTCGTACCAGCGAGCCTTGCCTTCCCTGATGTTATTGAGTTGAGAGCAAAGATTTTTACCGACAAAACCTTTTGCCCCTGTAACCAAAACCTTCATTTATTCTATTTAGCAAGATTAAAAATACCGTTCAATTCGTTCTGAACATACTCAAGAGCGGCAATCTTAACTTTAGTTTCCGTAAGGTTCAGGCGACGAGTGTTATCAGAGTTGAACTCTTTAAGTTCACAACGTTTATTATCGCCCTCTGTAAAGAACTTGTCATAATTAAGAGAGCGATTGTCGGCTGGCACACGATAGAAATCTCCCATATCCTCTGCCTTGGCACACTCTTCGTTAGTCAGGAGAGTCTCGTACAGTTTCTCACCATGACGAATACCGATAACCTTGATATTTTCCTTCTTACCACCGAAAAGTTCGCATACAGCCTCTGCTTGAGTCTGAATAGTACAAGCAGGCGCCTTCTGAACAAGTATATCTCCGTTCTGGCCATGTTCGAAGGCGAAGAGGACGAGATCAACGGCTTCTTCGAGCGACATGATGAAGCGGGTCATTTTAGGTTCGGTCAGTGTAATCGGGTTGCCGTTGCGGATCTGTTCGATCCAAAGTGGAATAACAGAACCACGTGAGCACATTACGTTGCCATAGCGAGTACAGCAGATCTTGGTGTCGCCGGAATAACGGCTCTTTGCTACTGCGATTTTCTCCTCAATGGCTTTGGTGATACCCATCGCATTAATTGGATACGCTGCTTTATCCGTTGAAAGACAGATTACTGCACCAACCTTTGCCTCAATAGCAGCAGTAAGGACATTGTCTGTGCCAATTACATTAGTCTTTACGGCTTCCATTGGGAAAAACTCACAGGAAGGAACTTGCTTTAAGGCTGCTGCATGAAAAATATAGTCAACACCAGGCATAGCATTTCGACATGACTGAAGACTTCGTACATCACCGATAAAGAACTTGATTTTGTGCGCAACATCAGGATACTTTATCTGATATTCATGACGCATATCATCCTGTTTCTTCTCATCACGAGAGAAAATACGGATTTCTGCAATATCAGTCTTCAAGAAACGATTCAATACTGCATTACCGAATGAACCTGTCCCTCCGGTAATCATAAGGGTCTTACCTGTAAAGATGCTCATATTAACTTTTTATTGTTATTAATTAACCATCGTGCAGTTAGCATGAATCCATAAAACGTTATTCTCACCGGCTGAAATCCTTGACTCAGGATGTCAGCTATTTCGAAGGCTGACCGATAGTTTGAAAGTTCAGATTAACGTGGGCTTACAACTCCATCACAGAATATTGTGTCTATACAAATATGCTTCACAAGTGCTTGACAGAACCTTGGAATAGACGTTTGCTCGTACATAGCATGTGTTAGAAATGATAGGGATCAGCCATAATTCGCACTTCCCTGTTTACAAGGAAGCGATTCACGATGTTGCATTATTTATCAAAATGTCAAAGAACTTTACAATCATCGTATCTTACCGGGAGACCAAGGGTATTTGAGTGCCGACGCATAGTTAAATCTATTCAAGAGTAGCCATATTATTGGGGAAAATACCTACGCAACGCAATCAATACGATTATTGCCAGCAGCATCCAAATATCGCCATTGCCGAAAATGTATCGGAACCATTCTCGCAACTCTGCGACTACTTCATGATCCGATGAGACTATACGAAATTTTTAAGGAATTCAGAATTAGATCGCTCTATAAAATTATGCCAATCAATTCCACACAGTTGACCGTTAAACACAACAATATAAATACCAATTACTTAAGCACATGCACTTCTCAAATACACTATGGATTATTATTATCAAATCATGCAATTAATCGCGACGAAATATATCACGTGTATAAACTTTCTCCTCCACATCACTCAAGTAATCATCAAAACGATTTGCAATAATTACATTAGACAGAGCCTTGAATTTAGCAAGGTTGTTCACTACCAGTGACCCGAAAAAGTTTTCACCATCAGCAAGTGTTGGCTCATAGATTACCACATTAGCACCTTTTGCTTTGATACGCTTCATAATGCCTTGAATGGCACTTTTACGAAAGTTATCGGAGTGTAATTTCATCGTCAAACGATATACTCCAATAGTAACAGGCTCTTTTTTGCCATCATACTGATTATTTGTGCTATAATCGTACCAACCGGCTTTGCGAAGTACTGCATCTGCGATATAACCCTTACGGGTACGATTACTCTCTACAATAGCAGTTATCATGTTCTGTGGCACGTCTGCATAATTGGCGAGCAACTGCTTTGTGTCCTTCGGCAGACAGTAACCACCATAGCCGAACGATGGATTGTTATAGTGAGTACCGATCCGAGGATCGAGACCGATGCCCTGGATGATGGCAGCTGAATCAAGTCCCTTCACTTCTGCATAGGTATCGAGCTCGTTGAAATAGCTGACACGCAGAGCAAGATAGGTGTTGGCAAAGAGTTTTACAGCTTCGGCCTCCTTCAATCCCATGAAAAGAGTGTCGATATTCTCTTTGATGGCACTTTCCTGAAGAAGCTTTGCGAATATCTCGGCAGACTCTTCCATGTGATTGCCTTGAATCTTGCGGATTGCCTCATTCTCTTCCTCCCATTCCTCTGACATCATCTTTGGATAACCAACGATGATACGTGAAGGCCAGAGATTGTCTTCGAGTGCCTTACTCTCTCGAAGGAATTCAGGAGAGAACAGCAAACGGAACTCACGACGTTTGCCATCTGCAAGAGGTTCCATCTGTGCAAACTTTTGAGCATATTTCACATAGAGTGAACGGCAATAGCCAACAGGAATCGTTGACTTGATTACCATTGTCGCCTTTGGATTAACAGAAAGAACGAGGTCAATCACATCCTCAATATGGTGTGTATCGAAGAAGTTCTTTACAGGGTCATAGTTGGTAGGTGCAGCAATAACTACAAAATCTGCATCTTTATAAGCGGATGCTCCATCAAGGGTTGCAGTAAGGTTGAGTTCCTTTTCTGCGAAGTATTTTTCAATATACTCGTCCTGTATCGGCGAGATACGATTGTTAATCTTCTCCACCTTTTCAGGAATAATATCAACAGCAGTCACTTTGTGGTGTTGTGCCAAAAGAGTTGCAATACTCAAACCGACATAACCGGTACCGGCTACAGCAATTTGGAGGTCTTCAAAATTTCTCATATTCTCGCGGATTAATTTGGTTCTGATGGCCGTATTGAACGACACCACGAAAAGCTCTTTACAAGCGATTTAATCAGATTACCTGTACAGTAGAAATAACAATAGAAGTATATGGTTAAATTTTCTTAAATATTTGGAATTGAAAATGGTGCTATTGCAGAAAAGGGCATCGGGGAGCGTAATTCATACAAACAGTGGATAATAAACATAATGCCTCAATACTGTTGCGTAGAAAATATGGTCAATACCAGGAAGAATATCTTTGATGCCTGATTAAGATAGTAGCAGCACGCCGTTAGAAGTGTGCAACTAATCAAGAAACTAAATAATCAAAAGAATAACAATCTAAAAACAAGCGTTGCTTAAATACAAACGGATTGTTACATATAATCCAGCGCAATACTTACTTCTGGCTGATCAATGGCCATATCGTGGCACTTGAAGATTATTTGTCATATACCTCGAACCTCGAGTTTTTCGACTTGAACTCGGGAACCGTCCGCTTCATAAGCCGTATCATGTCGGGAATCTCCACCTTTCGGGACAGCGTCTCCAGCTCTTCGGCAACGCCGCAGGCCTCCCCGTAGTCATACTCCCGAACCTTGGCGATACGTATCCGGTCGTGCGTCGTCGGAAGCGTGTTCTCCTTGTTCGACAGAACCTCCTCGTACAGTTTCTCGCCCGGACGCAGACCCGTGTATTCGATCCTGATGTCCTTCTCCGGCTCGAAGCCCGCCAGGG